>Ga0208980_10000003_pt1 | contig 93562 bp, 85 predicted proteins | sample WetSurMetagenome_3_FD_187993 | JGI IMG/M metagenome (GOLD analysis project Ga0208980, IMG submission 187993) | Wetland microbial communities from Twitchell Island in the Sacramento Delta, sample from surface sediment Aug2011 Site A1 Bulk (version 2) | ecosystem: Environmental > Aquatic > Marine...
CGGCGGATGCGGTTGGTGACGATGCTGACCAGGTGCTTCGGGCTGATCGGCTTGGTGATGAAGTCGTCGCCTCCCACGCTCAGCGCCGACAGCTGCTTGTCCGGGTTCTGCTCGCCGGACAGGAAGACGATGGGGACCGCGACGAAATCCGTCTCCTCACGGATGATCGACGTGAGCTCGATGCCGTCGACCTCCGGCATGTAGATGTCCATCAGGATCAGCTCGGGGTCGAATTCGCGCAGCGAGTCCATGACGCGCAGCGGCTCGTTGACGATGCTCGTCTCCATCCCGGCCTTGCGCAGGATCGTCGCGGCGAAGTCCGCCTGGTAGCGGTCGTCGTCGACGATCAGCACGCGGAACGGCGCCTCCTGCTTGGGGCGCGCGAGGCCGCGGATCTGCGCGGCGACCGCACGGCCGTCGAACGGCCGCACGAAGTAGGCCGTGCCGCCGGCGCGCATCGCCTCCACGCGCAGCTCGAGCGCGTTGGAGTTGCTGATGAAGACCAGCGGGATGCGGATCTCGTGGTGCGTCGCGAGGCGGATCAGGGTCGCGGACAGTGGCGGCAGCTGCGGCAGAAGCGCGGTGTCGGCGACGATCGCCTGCGGGGTCGCCTCGCTGACCGCAGCGACCAGGTCGTCGGTCTCGCTGAAGGTCACGGTCTCGCACGTGGTCTCGCGCAGCGCCTCGGCGAGGTCGGCCATGCCGTTCGGGTCCCGGGTCAGCAGGAACACGGCGACGGAGTCGGCAGGTGCTGCCGGCAGCGCGGCGCGTGCCGCGCCCGCGGCGGCGCGCAGGGCGCGCAGCAGGCCGTCGATCTCGCTGAGCTGACCCAGGGACGGGCGGTCCTGGCTGCCGACGAACGTGCTGAAGTAGCTCTCGAGGGACGACAGGCTCTCGCCGACCTGGGAAACGGCGTGCCGGCGGCAGAGCTCGGCGAGCTCGCGGAGGCGGTCGTAGAGGGTGCTCAGGCCACCGGCGTCCCAGCGACCGTGCGCGAGGTTCTTCCAGTTCTCCTGGATGGCGAGGATCCGGTCCGGCAGCTGCCGGATAAAGGCGTCCCGGGCGTCGGGGGCACTGGCCGCGGCAGGCATCGTCGGTACTGGCTCCTTGCGGTGGCTGTCGTTGTCGAGGCCACTGGCATAATGCCGACCGGCCCGTACAGTTCTCTTTCTGTTGCGCCGATATCATAGGAGCAAGCCCCGCAGGGGGGAACCGCCGGACCACCATGCCCGAATGAGTGACACTGCGAGCATCGAGCTGCCCTCGTCCCCCGGCGCCGCCGTCCCGGCCGATGCGACGCCGTCGTCGGCGCCGGTTCCGGATCGATCCCTGCTGCTCTATTCCTTCACAGGTTCCTTCCCCGCGATATTCGCGTTCGCCGCAGGAATCAGCGCCGTCTGCGCGCTGCTGACCCTGCGGCTGCAGGACGCGCTGCCGCCGCCCTGGATGCTCGCCTGGGCGGCCCTGATGATGGTCTGGGCGCCCATCGGCGTTACCGGCTACCTGGTCGAGCGGCGGGCGGCGTCTCTGGGCTCGCGGGTCGGTCGCGCCACCGTTCTCGTCGGGACGCTGGTCATGGCCCTGGGCTGGGGCGCGATGCTGGGCCTGCAGGCCGTCGGCAAGCCCGGCCTGGACACCACGGCGATCATCGCCTGCGCGGCCGGGGCCGGCCTGGCCTGCGTCGCCGTGCTGGCCGGCCGCCGCCGGGCGTGGCTCGCGGCCTGGGCGACCTACATGCTCGGCGGTGGCCTGGTGTGGTGGTGGTGGGCGGGCACCGGCGCCACGTTCGAGGGCGGCATCCCCGAGGGCGTGCTCGGCCTGGGCATGGCCGTGCTCGGCCTGGGGCTCGAGGGGCTGCTGCGGGACCAGCGCAAGATGCAGGCCGTCGAGTGGCAGCTGCGCGCCGAGCTGGTGGACGCCTCGGGCCGGTTGCGCGAGGCCCAGCGGCGCTGCGACGAGGCCGAGGCGCAGCGCACGGATTACGAGAAGGAGCTGCGCTCGGTGCGCGAGAAGGTCGAGGCCGCGAACCGCGCCAAGACCGAGTTCCTCGCGACCATGAGCCACGAGATCCGCACGCCGCTCAACGGCATCATGCCGATCCTGGAGATCCTCAAGGACTCGAAGCTCGACGCCGAGCAGAAGGGGCTGGTCAAGACGGCGGTCGCCTCGTCCCACCACCTGCTGCGCATCATCAACGACATCCTGGACTTCGCCAAGGTGGAGTCCGGGAAGCTCGAGCTCGAGAGCGTCGAGTTCAACCTGCGTGAGCTCGTCCACTCGATCACCGACCTGATGGGGCGCGCCGCGGAGCAGCGCGGGCTCAAGCTCAGCGTCGTGATCGCCGACGACGTCCCGCTGCAGGTGCGCGGCGACCCCATCCGGCTCCGTCAGGTCCTGACGAACCTGCTGAGCAACGCGATCAAGTTCACCGAGCGGGGCGGCATCCGAGTCGAGGTCGAACGCCGGCGCAGCACCCGCCGGGAGGTGGAGCTGCTGTTCTCCGTCTCGGACACGGGCATCGGCATCCCGGCGGAGACGGCGCGTCGGCTGTTCCAGTCCTTCACCCAGGCGGACGCCTCGACGACCCGCAAGCACGGCGGCACCGGCCTCGGGCTCGCGATCTGCAAGCGGCTCGTGGAGCTGATGGGCGGTCGCATCGGCGTGCGATCAAAGGAGGGTAGCGGCTCGACGTTCATGTTCGTCATCCCCCTGCGCAAGTCGGTCATCGACGTCCCCTCCGCGCGCACCGACCTCGAGGGCGTGCGCGCCCTGGTGTTCTGCAAGGACCCTGAGCACGAGCGGCGCCTCATCGACGCCCTGACCGGCTGGGGAGTGAACTTCCAGCGCGCGAACAACATGGTCGAGACCCTCAACAAGCTCACCTCGTCGGCGAGCCTCGGCGAGAGCTGGGCCTACGAGATCCTGGTGATCGACACAGAGGGCATGGAGCAGATGGCGCTGACGCTGGTGCGCGAGGTGCGCGGCAACGCCGCGCTCTCGCAGCTGCGCATCGTCGGGATCACGGGGTCCGGCTATACCGCCGACGAGCTCCGCGCCGCCGGCAATACCGTGGTGATCGAGCAGCCCTTCAATGCGGGTGCCTTGCGCCAGACCCTGAACCGCCTGCTCGACGTGCAGACCCGCGGGATGGCGGCCCCCCACGCGCCAGTGCCGGCGCCCGCCGAGCTCTGGATCGGCGACGACGAGGAGGGGGCGGACGAGCCGCCGCCGCGTGCCGCCGAGCCACGACAGGTGGCGCGCCAGCCGAGTCCGTCAGCGGCAGCGCTTGCCGGCCGCGTGCTGCTGGTCGAGGACAACCCGGTCAATCTCGCGGTGGCCCGCAAGCTGATCACGCGTCTGGGGCTGGACTGCGACAGCGCGCGCGACGGCCGCGAGGCGGTGGACGCGGTCCAGCGCAATCGTTACGACGTCGTGCTGATGGACTGCCAGATGCCGGAGATGGACGGCTACGAGGCGACCCAGGAGATCAGGGTCCGCGAGTCGGTGATGCGGCGGCCGCGCCTGCCCATCGTGGCGATGACCGCGAATGCGATGGCGGGCGACCGGGAGCGCTGCGTCGACGCGGGGATGGACGACTACCTCCCCAAGCCGCTCGACATCGGGCAGCTGACCGAGGTACTGAAGCGGTGGATGAGGACCGGCGATGGCGCGGGCTCGTCGTCACCCGCGGTCGCAGTGCCGAGTGGCGAGGTGACGGCAGCGAGCGAGGACAGGACGGTGCTCGATCAGAAGGTGCTGAACGATCTGCGCGAGGTCGTCGAGGAAGAGTTCGGCACCATCCTTCGCGGCTTCATCGACCACGCCCCGGTGTTGCAGGTAGACCTCGATGCGGGACTCGCGACCGGCGACGTCACGGCCCTGGTGCGGCCGGCGCATTCACTCAAATCGAGCAGCGCCAACGTCGGCGCGATGCGGCTCTCGGAGCTGGCGCGGACGGTGGAGCACGCCGCCCGGCAGGGCGACATGGAGACCGCGGCGCAAGGCGTGGTTGCCATCCGTGCGGAGCTGCCGCAGGTCCTCGCGGCGCTGCGGCCCCTCGCTGCCGCCTGAAGCCGGATCCCTCGCGGCCCGTCAGAGTCTGTCCGACGCGAAGTCGGCCAAGCGGGAGCGCTCGCCGCGCAGCAGGGTGATGTGCCCGCTGTGGGCCCAGGGCTTGAAGCGGTCGACGACGTAGGTCAGGCCCGACGTCGTCTCCGTGAGATAGGGCGTGTCGATCTGCGCGATGTTGCCCAGGCACACCATCTTGGTCCCCGGGCCGGCGCGCGTGATCAGCGTCTTCATCTGCTTGGGCGTGAGATTCTGCGCCTCGTCCAGGATGATGAACTTCTTCAGGAAGGTGCGGCCGCGCATGAAGTTCAGCGACTGAATGCGGATGCGCGAGCGCAGCAGCTCGGCCGTCGCCGCCCGGCCCCACTCACCGCCCTCGGTCTGCGTCAGCACCTCGAGGTTGTCGAGCAGCGCGCCCATCCAGGGCGTCATCTTTTCCTCTTCCGTGCCCGGCAGGAAGCCGATGTCCTCTCCGACCGGAACGGTCACCCGCGTCATGATGATCTCGCGGTAGAGGCCGCGGTCGAGGACCTGCGCGAGACCCGCGGCCAGCGTCAGCAGCGTCTTGCCGGTGCCGGCGGTGCCGAGCAGGGTGACGAAGTCGAGCTTCGGGTCGGTCAGCATGTTGAGGGCGAAGTTCTGCTCGCGGTTGCGCGCGGTGATGCCCCACACCGCGTGCTTGGTGCTGCGAAAGTCCTGCACCAGCTCGATGATCGCGTCGGCGCCGTCGATGCGGCGCACGATGGCCTCGAATGCGCCGTCGCCGTCGAGGTGCAGGCACTGGCTCGGGTACCAGGACTGGGCCTCGGGCCCGCTCACGCGGTAGAAGGTCCGGCCCTCCTCCTGCCAGGAATCGAGGTGCTTGCTGTGCTGCTCCCAGAAGTCCGCGGGCAGCTGCGCCTGACCGCTGTAGAGCAGGTCGACGTCGTCCAGCACCCGGTCGCTGGAGTAGTCCTCGGCGTGGATGCCGACGACCGCCGCCTTGATGCGCAGGTTGATGTCCTTGGAGACGAGCGTCACGGCGCCCTGCGGCAGGCCCTGCTGGAGGGCGAGCGCCGTGGCGAGGATGGCGTTGTCCGGGGTGTTGCCGGGCAGGGTGTCCGGCAGCGGGTTCGACAGGTGCTGGGTCTGGAAGAACAGCCGCCCCCGGCCCTGCTCGCCGTCGTAGAAGCCCTTCAGGGTCGGCAGGGGCAGGCCCTGGTCGATCTGCTCCTTGGTTGCGCCCGCCATCAGCTCGTCGAGAAAACGGCTGACCTGACGCACGTTGCGCGCGACCTCGGACACGCCCTTCTTGCCTTTGTCGAGCTCCTCGAGCACGACCATCGGCAGGAAGATGTCGTGCTCCTTGAACCGGAAGATCGCGGACGGGTCGTGCATCAGCACGTTCGTGTCCAACACGAACATCTGGCGATCCTGCGTCTTGCGGCGACGGCTCATCGGTCGGTCATCCCGGCTGGGTATCGGGCGCTGACACGGCCGGACCGCAGCAGGTGCGGTCCGGCGGCGAAGGGAGCGCGGGGGTTACGGGTGAAGGGGCGGAGGCGTGTCGCTGCGCGGGTGGTGCGGACATGCGGCACGAAGGTCCTGGTCACTTGCCGAGCGCGGAGAGTGCCTCGAGCACCTCGGCCACGTGGCCGGCGACCTTCACGCCGCGCCACTCGCGGCGCAGGACGCCGTCGGCGTCGACGAGGAATGTGCTGCGCTCGATCCCGCGCACCTGTTTGCCATACATCTGTTTCAGCTTGATGACGTCGAATGCCTGGCACAGGGCCTCGTCGGTGTCGGCGACCAGGTCGAAGGGGAACCCCTGCTTCGCCTTGAAGTTCTCCTGGGCCTTCAGCGAGTCGCGCGACGCGCCGAGCACGACGGCCCCGCGGCGGCGGAGCTTGGCGATCTCGGCCGCGAAGTCGAGTCCCTCCTGGGTGCAGCCCGGGGTGCTCGCCTTGGGGTAGAAGTACAGCACCAGCGCCTTGCCGCGGTAGTCGGACAGGCGGCGGCGCGCGTCGCCGGTGGTGAGGACCTCGATGTCCGGGATCGGCGAGCCGACGGCGACCTTGCTCATCAGGTGCTCCTCAGCCTTTGATGGGTTCCAGGACGGCGTCCAGGTTCATCGAGTCGCAGAAGTCCATGAACTCGTCCCGCAGCGCCGCGATGTGCAGGTCGGCGGGGATCCCGACGCTCATGTGCACGCTGAACATGGGTGCGCCGGTGTGGGCGGCGGCGTAGCTCGCCGTCGCCATGTCCTCGATGTTGATGCCGCGCTCGGAGAAGAAGCTCGCCAGGTTGTAGACGATCCCTGGGTGATCCAGCGCCACCACGTCGACCGCGTAGGGCAGCAGGCTCGCGCTCTGCGGCCGCTCCTCGGTGCGCCGGGTGATGATGGTCAGCGCGAGGCGGCGCTCGAGGTCAGAGACCGAGTCCTCCAGCTTCTGCAGCTGGTTCCACTGTCCCTCGACCATCAGCAGGATCGCGAACTCGCCGCCGAGGACCGTCATGCGGCTGTCGGCGATGTTGCAGCCGATCTCGAAGATGGTCTTCGAGAGCTGGTCGACGATGCCGGGACGGTCCTTGCCGAGGGCGGAGATGACGAGGTAGGTCTTCTTTGTGCGCATGGTCGGTCGGAGGGGGCGGGCGCCGATGGCTCGCGAGTGTAGCCGGCCGCTCCGGAGCTTGTCTCCCTCGGGCTCAGTCCGTGAGCTCGACGGCCCGCAGCTGCTCGGCCGCCCGCTCTGGGCTGATGGTGCTCACGAACAGGCCCGACCCGAGCTCGAAGCCGGTCGGGATGCTGGTGCGCGGGCAGATCTCCAGGTGCCAGTGGTACGAGGGCCCGCAATCCTTGAGCTCGTCGCCGTGCGGCAGGGAGTGCAGGAAGAAGTTGTACTGCGCGCCGCCGATCACCTGGTCGAGCCGCGCCATCGTCCGGCGCAACACCTGCGCGAAGTCCGCCAGGTCCTCGCGGGTCGCCCGCAGGTAGTCCGCCTCGTGGCGCATCGGCATTATGTGGACCTCCCACTCGTACCGGCTGGCAAAGGGCTTGATGGCGATGAAGCGCTCGCCGCGCTCGACGACGTACTGGCCGACGTTGACCTTGCGGCGCACCTGACCCGACTGCCGGTCGTAGATGGTCGCCTCGAAGGTCAGCGCCTCGTCGATCAGCGAGCAGAACACGCACTGGTTGAACTTGCGGTAGTGGTTGCGCGAGTGGAACACCTCACCCTGCACGTTCTCCGGCACGACGGGCGTGGCGATGATCTGGCTGTGGGTGTGCGGGATGCTCGCGCCGGCCGCGGGGCCGAAGTTCTTGAACACCAGGACGTAGCGCAGCCGCGGGTCGGCCGCGTACATCTCGGCCATCCGCTCCTGGTAGGTGAGGAACAGGTTGGCGAGGTGCTCCCGTCCCATGTCGTGCAGCCCGATCGCGTGGTTCGGGTGGTCGATGACCACCTCGTGCCGGCCGTAGCCGTCGATCACCTGCTGCAGCCCGAAGGCGATGTTGCTCTGCTGCCGGTCGTCGCCGAGGACGGGGTAGAGGTTCTCGACGATCCGGATCTGCCAGTCCCGCGCGCCGGGGTACGCCTTGATGGTCGGCGGCGTCTTGTCCTCGTTGCCGCGACAGAAGGGGCAGGTCTCGACCCGCTCGCGGGTGTCGCGCTCCACCCGCTCCTCCGCCTTGCGGGGGCGCATGCCCCGGGCCGTCGACACCAGCACCGACTCGGTCGGGTCGACGGGGTTGATCCGGATCTCGCGCACGAACTCGGGACTTTCGGTCATGGTGCCGCCTTGCCCAGGGCAGGTTGTGGGCCCTGTGTAGCGAAAGCCATCCGCGCGCGCAAGGTGGGGTTTCTGTTGATCCGATCAGGGTGGCGGCGGGCGGCCCTGGCCATGGCGGACCCCCGACCGGCCCGCTAGAATGCGCGGCCACGTTTCGAACTGGGGCATCCTGATGTTGCAGGGCAGCATGGTGGCGCTGGTCACCCCGATGACCGCGGACGGTGGTCTGGACGAGGCCGCGCTCGCCCGCCTGGTCGACTGGCACGTCGCCGAGGGGACCGACGGCATCGTGGCCGTCGGGACCACCGGCGAGTCGGCGACGCTGGACGAGGAGGAGCACTGCCACGTCATCCGCCGCGTCGTGGAGCTTGCCGCCGGCCGAATCCCCGTGATCGCCGGCACCGGCGCCAACTCGACCACCGAGGCCATAGAGCTGACGCGCTGTGCCAAGGCGGCCGGCGCCGATGCCTGCCTGCTCGTGACACCTTATTACAACAAGCCTACCCAGGAAGGGCTCTACCTGCACCACAAGGCAGTGGCGGAGGCGGTGGACGTCCCCCAGATCCTCTACAACGTGCCGGGACGAACGGGCTGTGACATGCTGCCAGAGACAGTCGGGCGTCTCGCCGCGGTCCCGAACATCGTCGGCGTCAAGGAGGCGACCGGTGACCTGTCCCGGGTGGGGAAGATCCGCGCGCTGGCCGGGCCCGGCTTTGCGATCTACAGTGGCGACGACGCCACCGCGCGGGAGCTGATCTTGCTCGGCGGGCAGGGGGTCATCTCGGTGACGGCGAACGTCGCCCCGGGGCCGATGCACCGCATGAGCATGGCGGCGCTGGCCGGGAACCGGGTGGAGGCCGACGCCATCGACGCGACCCTGGCCGGGCTGCACAAGGCGCTGTTCGTCGAGTCGAACCCCATTCCGGTCAAGTGGGCGCTGGCCGAGATGGCGAGGATCGGCACCGGGATACGCCTGCCACTGACCTGGCTGTCTGAGCAGGCACGCCCGGCAGTGCGGGACGCGATGCGTCAGGCGGGCATTCTGTAGACGCCGGCAGGTCCGGCGGCATTCATCTCTTGGCCACGCCCGGCCGCGCCGGGCGTGGCCGAACCGACGAGACGGGAACAGCATGATCAGGCATTCTTCGAAGGCGCTCCTCGTGTTGGCCCTCGCGACCGTGGTGACGGGCTGCGGCAGCGCCAGCAAGGACAGCGGCAGCAGCATCTTCACCGACAAGCGGGTGGACTACCGCCGCGAGACCGACGTGGGTCGCGAGCTCGAGATCCCGCCGGATCTCACCAAGATGGCGGGCAGCGAGATGAGCCTGCCGGACGCGACGCCCTCCGGCTCGGCCACCTACTCCGACTTCGCGCGCAAGCGCGACGCGCGCCGCAGCGCCGGCGCTGCCGGGGCGGCCGACGTGCTGCCCAACGTCGAGAACATCGAGATGCGTCGCCAGGGCACGGAGCGCTGGCTCTACATCCAGGCGCCGCCGGATCAGGTGTGGTTCAAGGTGGTCGACTTCTGGCAGCAGAACGGCATCCTGCTGCAGGAGCAGGACCCGACCACCGGTGTCATGCGCACCGCCTGGATCGAGAACCGCGCCGACATCAAGTCGGACTTCATCACCGACACGGTGCGCAGCTTCCTCGACGGGCTCTATACGGCATCGACGCGCGACCAGTTCCGGGTGCGCATCGAGCGCGGCGACAAGTCGGGAACGACCGAGCTGTTCCTGACCCACTTCGGCATGGAGCAGGAGATCAAGACCGGCACCACGGGCACGACGGAGCAGGAGGTCTGGGTCAACCGTCCGAAGGATCCGCAGCTCGAGGCGGAGATGCTCCGCCGGATCATGGTGCACCTCGGCGTCTCGGACCAGAAGGCGAAGCAGGAGCTCGGCCAGAAGGCGGCGGCGGGGCAGGCGCGCTCGCAGCTGATCGCGGGTGGCGGGCAGGCGCAGCTGCGCATCGAAGAGAACTTCGCGAATTCGTGGCGCGTGGTCGGCGTGACGCTCGATCGCGTCGGCTTCGCAGTCGAGGACCGCGACCGCTCGGCGGGCATCTACTACGTCCGCTACAAGGACCCGATGGTCGAAGACGCCCAGGACAAGGGCTTCATGTCCAAGCTCGCCTTCTGGAAGAGCGACAAGGACGTCGACAAGCAGGGCCGCTACCAGGTGCGGGTGCGCGAGACCACGAGCGGCGTCACCACGGTCGACGTGCTCAACCAGAACGGCGCGGAGGATCGCTCGCCGACGGCCGTGCGCATCCTGACGCTGCTGCACGAGCAGATCCGCTGAGGGCGAGCGGCCGGGTCGTCGCGGTGCGCTGAGCGGATGCGCTTCGCCTCGCTCGGCAGCGGGAGCCGGGGCAACGCGACGCTGGTGGAGGCGGGGCCGACCCGCCTGCTCGTCGACTGCGGCTACCCGCTGCGGGAGCTCGAGCGCCGGCTCGACGCCCTCGGGCTCTGCGTGGAAGCCCTGACGGCGATCCTCGTCACGCACGAGCACGCCGATCACGTCCGCGGCGTGGGACCGGCGGCGCGGCGCCACGGCATCCCGGTCTGGTCCTCTGCCGGGACGGCGCGGGCCGCGGCCCTCGGCGATCTGCCGTCGCTGCGGCTGTTCACGAGCCACGCCGGGGCCTTCGCCATCGGCGACGTCGAGATCGCGCCCTTCGCGGTGCCGCACGACGCCCGCGAGCCGTGCCAGTTCGTCTTCGCCGCCCACGGCCGCCGGCTCGGGGTGCTGACGGACGCCGGCTGCGTCACGCCCCACATCGTCGCCAGCCTGCGTGGCGTGGACGCCCTCCTGCTGGAGTGCAACCACGACGCCGACATGCTGGCACGCGGCCCCTATCCGCCGCCGCTGCGCGCGCGGGTCGGCGGGCCGCTCGGCCACCTCAGCAACGCACAGGCGGCCGGGCTGCTCCAGCGCCTGGACCACGGTCGTCTGTCGCACCTGGTCGCGGGACACTTGAGCGAGAAGAACAACCACCCGGAGCTCGCCGCACAGGCCCTGCTGGCCGTATCGCCGCACCTCGGGCCGCGCCTCTCGATTCTGCGCCAGGAGGGCGTGAGCGGCTGGTTCCTGCTCTAGCGACCGCCGCCCCGCAGTATCATTCCCGCTCCGCCAAGGTTGCCGTAGGCCTTCACCATGCTCGCACTGCGCGGCGCCCCCGCCCTGTCCGCCTTCCGTCTGCAGCGCCAGGAGGCCCGGTTGGCCGAGGCGGTCGGGCGGCCCGTCCGCCTGGCCGCGGAGCTCGTCCACTTCGTCGAATTCGAGCAGCCCCTGGACGGCGTGGCCCGACAGGTGCTGGATCGGCTGCTGCAGTACGGGCCTGCGGCGCACCCGGCGGAGCCCCAGGGCGGCCTGCTGCTGGTCGTGCCGCGTCCGGGCACGATCTCGCCCTGGTCCTCCAAGGCGACCGAGATCGCGCACAACTGCGGGCTCGACACCATCCGGCGCATCGAGCGCGGCACGGCCTACTACCTCGACTGGGGCAACGCGGACCGGCCGACCGACCGCGAGCTCGACCTCGCGGCGGCGCTGCTGCACGACCGCATGACGCAGGTCGTGCTCTGGGACCTCGCCGACGCCGCGTGCCTGTTCCAGCAGGCGGAGCCGCGCCCGCACACCACCGTGGACGTGCTCGGCGGCGGCCGCGACGCCCTGCTGCGCGCGAACGTCGAGCTTGGCCTCGCCCTGTCGCCCGACGAGATCGACTACCTCGTCGAGAGCTTCCAGGGGCTCAACCGCAATCCAACCGACGTCGAGCTCATGATGTTCGCGCAGGCGAACTCCGAGCACTGCCGGCACAAGATCTTCAACGCCGACTGGATCGTCGACGGCCGGCGGCAGGAGAACTCGCTGTTCCGGATGATCCGCAACACCGCGGAGCACGCGCCGGACGGCGTGCTGTCGGCCTATCGCGACAACGCCGCGGTGCTCGCCGGGCCGACCGGGCGGCGATTCTTCCCCGACCCACGCAGCGGCGTGTACGGCGAGCAGGTCGAGCCCGTGCACCTGCTGATGAAGGTCGAGACGCACAACCACCCGACGGCGATCGCTCCCGATCCGGGCGCCGCGACCGGATCCGGTGGCGAGATCCGCGACGAGGGGGCGACCGGCCGCGGTGCCAAGCCCAAGGCGGGGCTCTGCGGGTTCTCGGTGTCGAACCTTCGCATCCCGGGCTTCGAGCAGCCGTGGGAGACGGATCACGGCCGCCCGGGCCGCATCGTCAGCGCGCTCGACATCATGCTCGAGGGGCCGATCGGGGCGGCGGCCTTCAACAACGAGTTCGGCCGGCCCAACCTGTGCGGCTACTTCCGCACCTACGAGGAGCGCGTGCCCGGGCCCGACGGGCCCGAGCTGCGCGGCTATCACAAGCCGATCATGATCGCAGGCGGCCTCGGCAACATCCGCGCCGGGCACGTCCACAAGCACGAGTTCCCCGCCGGGACGCCCCTGGTGGTCCTCGGTGGCCCGGCGATGCTCATCGGCCTGGGCGGCGGCGCGGCCTCGAGCATGGCCTCGGGCTCGTCCGCCGAGGATCTCGACTTCGCCTCCGTCCAGCGCGCCAACCCGGAGATGCAGCGGCGCTGCCAGGAGGTCATCGACCGCTGCTGGGCGCGCGGCGACGACAATCCGATCCTGTTCATCCACGACGTCGGCGCGGGCGGCCTGTCGAATGCCCTGCCGGAGCTGGTGCACGACGCCGGGCGCGGCGGGCGCTTCGAGCTGCGGGCGGTGCCGAGCGACGACGCCGGCATGTCGCCGATGGAGCTCTGGTGCAACGAGTCGCAGGAGCGCTACGTGCTCGCCGTGGCGGCCGAGCGCCTCGACGAGTTCAAGGCGATCTGCGAGCGCGAGCGGTGCCCCTACGCGGTCGTCGGCGAGGCGATCGCGGACGAGCACCTGCTGGTCGGCGACGCTCACTTCGACGACAACCCCATCGACATGCCGATGGCACTGCTGTTCGGCAAGCCGCCGCGCATGCTGCGCGACGTCCACCACCGCACGTTCCACAAGCCCGAGCTCGACGTCGGCGGCATCGATCTGCGGGAGGCCGCGCTTCGCGTGCTGCGCCTGCCGGCAGTCGCCAACAAGACCTTCCTGATCACCATCGGTGACCGCTCGGTGACCGGCATGGTCACGCGCGATCAGATGGTCGGTCCCTGGCAGGTGCCGGTGGCCGACTGCGCCGTCACGGCCAGCGACTACGCGGGCCACACGGGCGAGGCGATGGCCATGGGCGAGCGCACGCCGCTCGCCCTGCTCGATGCGCCTGCGTCCGGGCGGATGGCGATTGGCGAGGCCGTCACCAACATTGCGGCCGCGGCGATCGGCCGGCTCGCCGACGTCCGGCTGTCGGCGAACTGGATGGCGGCGGCCGGTCACCCCGGCGAGGACGCGCGCCTGTACGAGACCGTCAGGGCGGTCGGCCTCGAGCTCTGCCCGCGGCTCGGCATCGCCGTTCCGGTCGGCAAGGACAGCATGTCGATGAAGACCGTCTGGGAGCAGGGCGGCGTGCGCCAGACGATGGCGGCACCGCTGTCGCTCATCGTCTCGGCCTTCGCGCCGGTCGGGGACGTGCGGCGCACGTTGACGCCGCAGCTGCGGACCGACCGCGGCGACACCGACCTGATCCTCGTCGACCTCGGCAAGGGCCGGAACCGCCTCGGGGCGTCGTGCCTCGCGCAGGTGTGCAAGCAGGTCGGCCGCCACGGGCCGGACCTCGACGACCCCGATGCCCTGAAGCGGTTCTTCGCCGTCGTCCAGGACCTCAGCCGCGACGGTCTGCTGCTCGCCTATCACGACCGCTCGGACGGCGGGCTGTTCGTCACCCTGTGCGAGATGGCCTTCGCCGGCCGCTGCGGGATCAGCGTCCAGCTCGACGAGCTCGGCGGCGACGACGTCGCGGTACTCTTCAGCGAAGAGCTGGGTGCCGTCGTCCAGGTCGCGCATCAGGACACCGACGACGTGCTCAAGGCGTTGCACGACGCCGAGCTGGGCCACCACAGCCACGTCATCGGCCAGCTGCACGATGCCGACCGCATCGAGTTCCGGCGGGGTCACGAGACCGTGCTCGCGGCCTCCCGCGTCGAGCTGCAGGAGGCGTGGTCCGAGACCACGTTCCGGATGCAGGCCCTGCGCGACGATCCGGCGTGCGCCGCCGAGGAGCGCGCGCGCGTCGCTGCGATCGATCCGGGGCTGTGCGCCCAGCCGACCTTCGATCTCGGCGACGACGTCGCTGCCCCATACGTGGCGCGGGGCGCGCGGCCGCGCCTCGCCGTGCTGCGGGAGCAGGGCGTCAACGGCCAGGTCGAGATGGCGGCGGCGTTCGACCGCGCCGGCTTCGAGTGCGTCGACGTGCACATGTCGGACATCCTCGCCGGGCGCATCGGGCTCGAAGGCTTCAAGGGCCTGGTCGCGTGCGGCGGGTTCAGCTACGGCGACGTGCTCGGCGCGGGCGAAGGCTGGGCGAAGTCGATCCTCTTCCACGCCCGGACCCGCGAACAGTTCGAGGCCTATTTCGCGCGCCCCGACACCTTCGCGCTCGGGGTGTGCAACGGCTGCCAGATGCTCTCCAACCTGCACGTGCTGATCCCGGGGGCCGGGCACTGGCCGCACTTCGTGCGCAACCGGTCGGAGCAGTTCGAGGCGCGATTCGTGCAGGTCGAGGTCCTCGCGTCGCCGTCGATCCTGCTCGCCGGGATGGCGGGCTCGAGGCTGCCGATCGCCGTCGCCCACGGCGAGGGGCGGGCCGAGTTCCGGGACGCGGCGCACCTCGCGGCCGCCCGGCCGCTGGTCGGCCTGCGGTACGTCGAAACGACGGGCGAGCCCGCCGTCCGCTATCCGGCCAACCCGAACGGCTCGCCGGAGGGAATCACGGGCCTCACCACGGCGGACGGGCGGGTCACGATCATGATGCCGCACCCCGAGCGGGTGTTCCGCGCCGTGCAGCACTCGTGGCGGCCCGAGGGCTGGGGCGAGGACGGACCCTGGCTGCGGCTGTTCCGCAACGCACGGGCGTGGCTCGGCTGAACCGGTTCGGGAGGGCGGTGCGGCGCCCGCCGCCCCGGGGCGGTCGGGGTCGTTCAGGGGTCAGCCGATCTCGCAGCCGATTCGGATCACCTCGCGCACCAGGAGGTCAAAGTCGCTGCGCCGGCTGCGGTGGTTGGTGATCGCGACGTGCAGGTACTTCCTCGCCCTGACGGTGACGATCGAGGGCACGGCGACCCCCCGCTCCTGCAGCTCGACCTCGATCCGCTTGTTCAGGTCGTCGAGCGCGGCGTCGTCGAGGCCCGGACGCCGGTACCTGAAACAGACGACGTTGAGCGCGACCGGGAGCGCCAGCTCGAGCTCCGGGCGGGCGTCGACGAGACCTGCCAGATATTGCGCCTGTGCGATGTTCTGCTGGATCAGGCGGCCGTATTTGGCGGTGCCGTGCTCCTTGATCGTCATCCAGGCCTTCAGCGCCTGGAAGCCACGCGACAGCTCGAACCCCAGGTCGGACAGCCAGGGCACGTCGATGCCCGTCAGGCCACGCTCGCCCTCGCCGTGCGCGAGATAGCTCGGCGTCAGGGAGAAGGCGCGGCGGTGCTCGTCGGCATCCCGGATCAGCACGCAGCCGATCGGGTAGGCGAGATACATCCACTTGTGCAGATCGAAGGCCAGCGAGTCCGCCCTCTCCATCCCGGCAACCAGGTGCCGCGATGCGGGGGCGGCCGCTGCCCAGGCGCCGAAAGCGCCGTCGACGTGAAACCACAGCCGCTCCCGGGCGCAGAGGTCGGCGAGCCCCTGGAGATCGTCGATGGAGCCGGTGTTGGTCGTTCCGGCGACCCCGACGACGCAGACCGGGAGCAGCCCGTCCTCGCGGTCCCTTCCTATCGCCGCGCCGAGCGCCCCGAGATCGATCCGCAGGGACGCGTCGACCGGCACCTTCCGCAGCGCATCGCTGCCGAAACCGAGCAGCTCGATCGCCTTCTGGATCGACGAGTGGGCCTCCTCGGAACAGTACAGGGTCATCTGCCGCCGCGCTCCCTGCATGCCCATGCGCCGCAGATCGAGGCCGGCCATGGCATTGCGCGCGACCGCCAGCGCGATGAGGTTCGAGGCCGAGCAGCCGCTGGTGAGCAGGCCGCTGGCGGTGGCGGGGTAGCCGAGCAGGGACTTGCACCAGTCGAGGACCTGCAGTTCGACGTAGTTGTTGCTGAGGTAGGAGAACGAGCCGCTCACCGCGTCCGTCGCGGCGGCGAGGAGCTCGGCGTACATGCCCATCACCGTTCCGGTGCCGGCGACCCAACCCCAGAATCGCGGGTGATTGTTGCCGATCTGGTAGGGCAGCACGAAACGCAGGTACTCCTCATACACCGCCTCGGGGGGATGCGGGTCTGGCGGCGGCGACCCGGTGAAGTGTGCCTTGACCTCGGGCGGCGCGTGTTGCCAGACGGGCCGGTCCGGCAATGACTGGAGATAGTCCAGGGCGTCGTCCAGCATGCGGTGGCCCAGGGCGCGCATCGCCCCCCAGTCCTCCGGGTCGAGCGTTTCTTCCCCCGGTGCGCGGGCGCGTTCCGTCATGATCTGCATCCTCCCCGACAGTCCTCGGCGCACCGCATCCCGGGCGCGGCCTCGACCCTGCGCGGCAGTCGGCGGGCTCGGCAAAGATCCGCGGGATTGGGGCTGGAGGGAGGATAGCCGGTGCGGCGGGGCCTCGGCGCGGGGCCCGTCGCTGCGGCGGCCTCGCTAGAGACGAGTGTCGGACCGGGGCGAATCCCGGTAGAGAAAGGCGAGGGGGCGCAGCCCCGCGGCCGTCTCTTCAGCGGCCCGGTCGAGCACATTGAGCAGCGCTCTCCGCTCGTCGAGCGGCAAGGCCCGAAAGTGCTCGAGCAACGCCGCCTCGCCCGGGGTCAGTTCGTCCAGAACACTCAGCTTGAAGCCGCCCATACGGCAACTCGCAGGATTTCCCTTTGGCTACTACGAAGCTTAATCGCCCGCCGGCCCCGTGTCTTGACCGCCGTCATGTCGGATACGTAGTTCTACCTACCACGGGCAGCGCAAGCCGGGCGCCATGGAGGTTCACTGGTTGACAAAAATCAACGAGTGACTCGCGTCAATGTCCCGGCCCGCCGCAGGGTCAAGACTCTGTCCGACACATGGTTTTCGCCATGTCTGGCACTCACGGGGGGATCCTGAACGATGCGCAAGCACACCAAGAGACTGCTGGCGGCGCTCACCGCCGCCACCCTGCCGCTGGCCGTCGCCACGGCAATTGCGGAGACGAAGACGCACGACGGCGTCACCGAGGCGGAGATCAAGTACCAGGCGGGCTCGTCTCCGCTGGCCGGCGTCGAGATGCACCAGGACGTCAACCCGAAGGCCCCGCCGATGAGCAAGGCGGAGTTCGACAAGGCGCGCCAGGTCTACTTCGAGCGCTGCGCCGGCTGCCACGGCGTGCTGCGCAAGGGGGCCACGGGCAAGCCACTGACGCCGGACATCACCCTGGACAAGGGCACCGAGTACCTGAAGGTGTTCATCAAGTTCGGCTCCCCCGCCGGCATGCCGAACTGGGGCACCTCGGGCGAGCTCACGGACGACGAGGTCGACCTGATGGCCCGCTACGTCCAGCAGACGCCTCCCCAGCCGCCGGAGTACGGCATGCCGGAGATGAAGGCGACCTGGAAGGTCCTGGTCCCGCCGGATAAGCGGCCGACCAAGAAGATGAACAACTACAACCTCGAGAACATCTTCTCCACGACCCTGCGCGACGCCGGCGAGATCGCGCTGATCGACGGCGACACGAAGAAGATCATCAACATCGTCAAGACCGGCTACGCGGTGCACATCTCCCGCATCTCGGCGTCGGGCCGGTACCTGTTCGTGATCGGTCGCGATGCCAAGATCAACCTGATCGACCTGTGGATGGAGAAGCCGGACAACGTCGCCGAGATCCGCGTCGGGCTCGAGGCCCGCTCGGTCGACACGTCGAAGTACAAGGGGTACGAGGACAAGTACGCGATCGCCGGCTCGTACTGGCCGCCGCAGTACGTGATCATGAACGGCGACACGCTCGAGCCGCTCAAGATCGTCGGCACGCGCGGCATGACCGTCGACACCCAGGAATACCACCCCGAGCCGCGCGTCGCGTCCATCGTGGCCTCGCACTTCAAGCCCGAGTTCGTGGTGAACGTGAAGGAGACCGGCAAGATCCGCGTGGTCGACTACTCGGACATCAAGAACCTGAAGGAGACCGAGATCGAGGCCGCGCGCTTCCTGCACGACGGCGGCTGGGACGCCTCCAAGCGCTACTTCCTGGTCGCGGCCAACCAGTCCAACAAGGTGGCCGTCGTCGACGCGAAGGAGACCAAGCTGGCCGGACTGGTCGACGTCGGCAAGATCCCGCACCCGGGTCGTGGTGCCAATTTCGTGCACCCGAAATTCGGGCCGGTCTGGGCCACCGGCCACCTCGGCGACGAGACGATCGCCCTGATCGGCACCGATCCCGAGAAGCACAAGGACAGCGCCTGGAAGATGGTTCAGTCCCTCAAGGGCCAGGGCGGCGGCTCGCTGTTCATCAAGACCCACCCGAAGTCGAAGCACCTGTACGTCGACACCCCGCTCAACCCTGACCCGAAGGTCAGCCAGAGCGTCGCGGTCTACGATATCGACAACCTCGACAAGGGTTACCAGGTGCTGCCGATCGCCGAGTGGGCGGGCATCGCCGACGATGGGGCGAAGCGCGTCGTGCAGCCGGAGTACAACCAGGCGGGCGACGAGGTGTGGTTCGCGGTGTGGAGCGCGAAGGACAAGCAGTCGGCGATCGTGGTCGTCGACGACAAGACCCTCAAGCTCAAGACCGTGATCAAGGACCCGAAGCTCATCACGCCGACGGGGCACTTCAACGTCCACAATACGCAGCACGACGTCTACTGACTGCAGTACCGCCCTGCGTGCGCAGGGGGGGTGATGCACGGTCCTCCCTCGGGGCGCCGCAGCGCGGCACCCCGAGGGAGAGAGGACGCAGGCGCCGGGGGCCGGCTGAAAGTCGAGGGGTGGCGTTTGAGCGGCGGCGGTCGTTGCCAAGGAGCGATGTCGTTTGCCCTGGCGGTGCTCCTCGCCGCCGGAGCCGCCGGCGCCGAGACCCCGCCACAGCGCGAGCGGGAACTGGTGCGGCTCGTCCGGCAGGACTGCGGCGCCTGTCACGGCATGACGCTGGCCGGGGGCCTTGGGCCGTCGCTGCTGCCGGACGCCCTGCGGGACCGGCCTGCCGAGGCGCTGGTGCAGACGATCATCCACGGCCGCCCCGGCACCCCGATGCCGCCCTGGCGGCCTTTCCTGAGTGAGCCGGAGGCACGGTGGATCGTCGAGCGGCTGCTGGCGGGGTTTCCAACGGAGGGGCAGACACGGTGAGACGGCCGGCCCTGTGGCGGCGGCACGTCGGCGTGGCCGTGGTCGCCGTGGCGCTCGCGGTGATGGCCGGCGGTCGAGCAACCGCGGCCGAGGCCGGCGACGGGGACGGCCTGCGCGGGACCGCGGATCTGGGGATCGTCATCGAGCGGGCAGCGGGCCGCGTCCAGGTGGTCGACACCACGGCGCGACGCAGCCTCGGCGCGGTCGAAGGCCTGGGTGATCTGTCCCATGCCCACGCGGTGTACTCGCGCGACGCGCGGTATGCCTACGTCTTTGGCCGCGACGGCGGCCTCAGCAAGGTGGATCTGCTCACGCGGCGCGTCGAGCGGCGCGTCGTTCAGGCGGGCAACTCGATCGGCGGCTCGATCTCGCAGGACGGCCGCTACGTGGTCGCCCAGAACTACGACCCGGGCGGCGTGAAGGTGTTCGATGCCGCCACCCTCGCGCTGGTCGCCGACGTGCCGGCCAGCTACGGGGAAGAGGGGAAGCGCTCCAAGGTGGTAGGCCTCGCGGACGTGCCGGGCAACCGCTTCGCCTTCGCCCTGTACGACGCCGGCGAGATCTGGGTCATGGATCTCGCGGACCCGCGCCAGCCGGCGCTGACCAAGTACCGGGACATCGGCCGGCAGCCCTACGACGGCCTGGTGACGCCGGACGGCCGGTATTACCTGGCGGGACTGTTCGGTGAGGACGGTATCGCGCTGCTCGACCTGTGGCACCCCGAGCAGGGGGTCCGGCGGATCCTCGGTGGCTATGGCAAGGGCGAAGACAAGCTCCCCGTCTACAAGATGCCGCACCTGCGCGGCTGGGCCGTCGCGGGCCGGTACGCCTATCTGCCGGCGATCGGTCGTCACGAGGTGCTGGTCGTCGACACCGGCACCTGGCAGGAGGTCGGGCGAATCCCGGTGCAGGGCCAGCCGGTGTTCGTCATGGCGCGGCCCGACGGCCGGCAGGTGTGGGTGAACTTCGCCTTTCCGGACAACGGCGCCGCGCAGGTCATCGACACCCTGGAGCAGAAGGTGGTCAAGACCCTCACCCCGGGGAAGGCGGTGCTGCACCTCGAGTTCACGCCGCGCGGCGAGGCTGTCTGGCTCTCGGCGCGCGACGACAACCGAGTCCTGGTCTACGACACGGCGAGCTTTGCGGTGCTGGCCGATCTTCCGGCGGACAGCCCCAGCGGCATCTTCTTCAGCGCACGGGCGAGCCGCATCGGGTTCTGACGATGGATGCCTTCGAGCTGTCCCTGCTCAATCACTTCCAGCGCGACTTTCCGCTCGTGCCCCGGCCGTTCGCGGCGATGGCGCAGCGCCTGGGCTGCGCCGAGGCACGCGTTCTCGACACGCTGCGCGCACTGAAGGCACGCGGGGCGGTGAGCCGGGTGGGCGGCGTCGTCACGCCGCGCCGGATCGGTGCCAGCACCCTGGCGGCCCTGAGCGTTCCGCCCGAGCGACTCCCCGCGGTGGCGGATCGGGTCAGCGCCTTCAGCGAGGTGAACCACAATTACGAGCGCGAGCACCGCTTCAACCTGTGGTTCGTCCTCGCGGCCGGCGATCTGGATCGGCTGGCGGCGACACTGGAGCAGATCCGCCGCGACACCGGCTGTCCGGTCATTTCGCTGCCGCTGCAGGAGGAGTTCCACATCGACCTCGGCTTCGACCTGTGCGGCGGGCGGCGATGGCACGAGCGGCCGCGCGACCCGGCTCACGCCCGCCCGGTCGAGCTCGGCGACGCCGGGCGGCGCCTGATGGCGGCGCTCGAGGACGGCCTCGAGCTCGTGCCGCGCCCCTTCGCGCGGCTCGCGCTGCGCAGCGGCGTGACCGAGGAGGCCGTCCTGGCCCAGCTCCAGGAGTGGCTGGCCGCGCGCATCCTAAAGCGCTTCGGCGTCGTGGTCCGGCATCACGAGCTGGGCTTCACGGCCAATGCCATGGCCGTGTGGGACGTACCGGATGACCAGGCCTCGGCGGTCGGCCAGCGGCTCGCGGCCGAGCCCGGCGTGACCCTGTGCTACCGACGGGCGCGCAGCCTGCCCGACTGGCGCTACAACCTGTTCTGCATGATCCACGGCCAGCAGCGCGACGAGGTCGAGCAGCGCGTCGCCCGTTTGTGCGCCGCGCACGGCCTCACGGATCTGCCGCACGCCCTGCTGTTCAGCCGCCGCCGCTTCAAGCAGACCGGCGCCCGATATCTCAGCGCCGGTGCCGCCGCCCGTGGATGACACCGACCGCCGTATCGTCAACGCCCTGCAGGGCGGCTTCCCGGTCTGCGACGAGCCGTTCGCCGCCGTGGCCGAGACGCTGGGGATCGGCGCCGAGGAGCTGATCGCCCGGTTGCGCGCCCTCCTGGATCGCGGGGTGCTGAGCCGGTTCGGCCCGCAGTACCAGGTGGAGCGCATGGGGGGGCGCTTCGTGCTGGCGGCGCTCGCCGTGCCCGAGGCGGACTTCGAGCGCGTGGCCGCGCTGGTCAACGCCTTCGACGAGGTCGCCCACAACTACCGGCGCGACCATCGCCTCAACATGTGGTTCGTGCTGGCGACCGAGACTCCGGAGCAGATTCCGGAGGCCGCGCGCCAAATCGAGACGGCGACGGGCCTGCCCGTCTACCTGTTCCCGAAGGAGCGGGAGTACTTCGTCCAGCTGAGGCTGGTGGCCTGACCCATGCCGGGATCGATGCCAGCCACGGACGCCACCGACCGCCGGCTGGTGCGGGCGACACAGGCGGGCCTGCCGCTGGTGCCGCGGCCCTACCACGCGATCGCCGAGCAGCTCGGGCTGGATGCGGAAGAAGTGAAGGCGCGGTTGCTGCGCCTGCTGGCGAGCGGCGCAATCCGCCGCATCGGTGCCGTGCCCAACCACTATGCACTCGGCTATGCGGCGAATGGCATGACGGTGTGGGACGTGGCAGACGACCGGGTGGACGAGCTCGGTGAGCGGGTGGGCAGGCTGGACTTCGTCAGCCACTGCTACCGGCGGCCGCGCCATCCACCGGACTGGCCGTACAACCTGTTCGCGATGGTGCACGGCAGGAGTCGGGACGAGGTCGAGGCGAAGGTGGCCGTCATCGCGGCGCTCGTCGGCCCCTCCTGCCGGGCGCACGATGTGCTCTACAGCAGCCGCATACTGAAAAAGACCGGGCTGCGGCTGCAGCCCTGAGCGCAGCCGCAGGCGACGTCATCGATCGGGGGGATCAGCCGTGTTCCGCATCTCGCAGTTCATGCACGAGATCGCCGACCCATCGCCGCCGCGCCCCCGGCGGGCGCCGCCCGGACCGGTGGTGATCTGGAACCTGGTGCGACGCTGCAACCTCACGTGCCGGCACTGCTACTCGATCTCGGCGGACAAGGACTTTCCCGGCGAGCTCTCGACGGCCGAGGTGCACGGGGTGATGGACGATCTGCGCGCCTTCGGTGTGCCGGTGCTGATCCTCTCGGGTGGCGAGCCGCTGCTGCGCCCGGATCTCTTCGAGATTGCGGCGCGTGCCAAGGCCCTCGGCTTCTACACCGGCCTGTCCACGAACGGCACGCTCATCGACGACGCGATGGTCGGACGCATCGCCGCGGTCGGGTTCGACTACGTCGGCATCAGCCTCGACGGGATCGCCGCGACCCATGACCGCTTCCGGCGCCTGCCGGGCGCGTTCGACCGTTCGCTGCGCGCCGTGCGGCTGTGCCGCGACGCCGGCATCAAGGTCGGGATCCGCTACACCATGACGGAGGACAACGCCGGCGACCTGCCGGCGCTCCTGCAGCTGCTCGATGCCGAGCGGATCGACAAGTTCTACTTCTCCCACCTCAACTACGCGGGACGGGGCAACAAGAATCGGGCGGAGGATGCACGCCACCGCACGACGCGCTGGGCAATGGACCTGCTGTTCGAGGCGGCCTGGGACTACGCGCGACGCGGCGTCGCGAAGGAGATCGTCACCGGCAACAACGACGCCGACGGGGTGTACCTGCTGCACTGGGCGCGCGAGCGCTTCCCCGCGCTGGCGGCGCACGTCGAGGCGCAGCTCGTGGCCTGGGGCGGCAACGCCTCGGGCGTGAACGTCGCGAACATCGACAACGAGGGCAACGTCCACCCCGACACCATGTGGTGGCACCACAGCCTCGGCAACGTGCGCGAGCGGTCCTTCTCGGCGATCTGGCAGGACCTGTCCGATCCGCTCATGGCCGGCCTGAAGCGGCGTCCCCGGCCGGTGACCGGGCGCTGCGGCGCCTGCCGCCACCTCGCGATCTGCAACGGCAACACGCGCGTGCGCGCCCAGCAGGTCACGGGGGACGCCTGGGCGGAGGACCCGGGCTGCTACCTCACCGACGAGGAGATCGGCGTCAGCGGGCAGGGGCCCCGCCTCGCCACGGCCCCCTGGGCGCGTCCGGCCGCCGTGGAGGCCTCGCGATGACCCGGATTGGCGCCGGCGTCGGGCTGCTGCTTCTGTTCGCGTGCCGCGTTGCCGGCGCAGACCCGGCCGCCCTCTACCAGCAGCACTGCGCGAGCTGCCACGGCCCGGACCGCTTTGGCGCCATGGGGCCGGCCCTGCTGCCCGAGAGCCTCGAGCGGCTGAAGAAGGCCGACGCGGCGAAGGTGATCGCGTCGGGGCGGCCGGCGACACAGATGCAGGGCTTTGCGGACAGGCTGCCGGCCGAGGCGATCGAGGGGCTGGTGCAATGGATCTACGCGCCGGTGTCGCCGCCGCCGGAGTGGGGCGAGGCGCAGATCCTCGCCTCGCGGGTCGTGCACAGGGCGCCCGGGACGCTGCCCGACCGGCCCCGGTTCGACGCGGACCCGATGAACCTGTTCATCGTGGTGGAGCAGGGCGACCACCAGGTGTCGATCCTGGACGGCGACCGGCTGGAGCCGATCCACCGTTTCCCGTCCCGCTACGCGCTGCACGGCGGGCCGAAGTTCACGCCGGACGGGCGGTACGTGTTCTTCGGGTCGCGCGACGGCTGGGTCTCCAAGTTCGACATCTGGAACCTCGAAACCGTCGCCGAGATCCGCGCCGCCATCAACACCCGCAATGTCGCGGTGTCGGCGGACGGGCGCTACCTGATGGTGGCGAACTACCTGCCGCGCACCCTGGTGCTGCTGGACGCCGACCTGAACCTCGTGCGGGTCTATCCGGCCGCGGACCTGCAGGGCAGGGAATCGCGCGTTTCCGCCGTCTACGACGCGGCGCCGCGCAGGAGCTTCGTCGCGGCCATGAAGGACATACCGGAGATCTGGGAGATCAGCTACGACCCCGACGCGGCGCCGGTCTACGACGGGCTCGTGCACGACTACAAGATGGGCGAGGCGCTGCAGAAGACCGGCTTCCTCACGCCGCGCCGGACCCGGCTCGACGACGTGCTCGACGACTTCTTCTTCGATGCGAGCTACGCGTACGTCATGGGCGCCTCGCGCGGGGCGACCAAGGGACAGGTGGTGAACCTCGACGTGCGGCGCAAGGTCGCCGACCTCGATCTCCCCGGCATGCCGCACCTCGGCTCCGGCATCACCTGGCAGCGTGGCGGCCGGACGGTGATGGCCACGCCCAACCTGAAGGAGGGGGTGGTGAGCGTGGTCGACATGCAGGACTGGTCGGTGGTCAAGGAGATCCCGACGCTGGGCCCCGGCTTCTTCCTGCGCAGCCACGAGGCAACGCCCTACGCCTGGGCGGACGCCATGCTGAGCGACCGAAAGGACACCTTGCAGATCATCGACAAGCAGAGCCTCGCCGTCGTCGCCGAGCTGCGGCCGGAGCCCGGCAGGACGCTCGCCCACGTCGAGTTCACCCGGGACGGCCGCTATGCGCTCGCGAGCCTCTGGGAGCAGGACGGCGCGATCATCGTCTTCGACGCCGCGACCCTCGTCGAGGTCAAGCGGATCCCGATGCGAAAGCCGGTGGGAAAGTACAACGTGCACAACAAGGTGACCCGCTCGAGCGGGACGAGCCACTGAGCCGCCCGGTCGCGACGGCAGGCCCCGTGGCGCCGACGCCGAGTCGCTGGCGTGGCGCGTTTTCTCTCGTCAGGCGGCGCGGAATGGCCGGCCGCCGAAACCGCGGCGTGGCCACGGCAGCACCGGTGGTGGTAAAGTTGCGTCCCGTCCGGCGCGCGCCGGACGCAGTTTTCGCTCCATCTCCAACTCGCGAGGAAGTAAATATGCACGTTTCGAAGATCCTGCTCGCCGGCGCCGCTGCCAGCGCCCTGCTGCTCTCTGGCTGTGCCACCACCTCCCAGCTCGAGGAAGTGAAGGGCATGGCGATGAAGGCCCAGCAGACGGCCGACATGGCCATGCAGAAGGCCAGTGCCGCCGACCAGTGCTGCAAGGCCAACACCGAGAAGCTGGACCGCATGTTCAAGAAGTCGATGTACAAGTGATCGCGTGCGGGCCTGGCCCGCACACTGCGATGGCTTGAGCGAACCCCGCCGAGAGGCGGGGTTCGCGTTTGTGGAGCGGTGCGCCGCGTCTCGGCGGCTTGCGTGGTCAGGAGCGCGACTTCGGTTCGCTGCCCGGGGTCGTCCCGCTCCTGGCGCGCGTTGGCGGCTGCGGCGACGGGGCAGTTGCCTTGACGCCGGGCCGTGCGGCGGTGGGTGCCGGGGCCGCTGCCTCCGGCTCGGGCACACGCTCGGCCGCGGGGTGGGTGCGCGTGATCGAGGTGGCGACCGGGATGCCGGTGGCCTGGCGCGCGATGAGATCGACCTCCGTCCAGTCGATCGGACTGTGGGGCTGACCGCGCACCGCGTCGAGCACCACCTGCCGGACCGGCGAGATGTCCTTGTGGGCCTCGGGCTCCGCCTCCTCGTTGAAGGCGGGGTGCGCCTCGACGTAGAGCACGTTGTCCTTCCACCCCGCCTTGAACGGGGCGTCGAGCATCATCACGCGGGTACCGACCGGCACGCGCTTGAAGAGCTCCTCGACGTCCTCCGGATACAGCCGGACGCAGCCGTGTGTCACCCGCATGCCGATGCCGTACGGCCGGTTCGTCCCGTGGATCAGGTAGCCGGCGTGCCCGAGATAGAGGGCGTGCCGGCCTAGCGGGTTGTCGTCCCCCGCGGGGACGGAGTCGGGCAGGAAGTCGCCCTTCTCCGCATGCTCGCGCTTGATCGAGGCCGGTGGGTTCCAGACCGGGTTCTCGGTCTTGCGCGCGATCTTGGTCGCCCCGAGCGGGGTGCGCCAGTCCATGCGGCCGATGCTCGCGGGGTAGGTCACGACCTCGCGGGGCTGGCCCGCCTTCGCCGGCGGGAAGTAGTAGACCCGCATCTCGGCCAGGTTCAGGACGATGCCCTCACGCGGAGCGGGCGGGAGGATGTACTGGGTGGGCAGGATGATCGCGACGTCGCGGTCGACCATCCAGGCGTCGACGCCGGGGTTGGCCTGGCGGATGGCGTCCCAGCCGACGTTGTAGCGGCGTGCGATGTCGGACAGGGTGTCGCGACGCTCGCCGGGCAGCGCCACGACCTCCCCGATCACCGCGTCGCCGGGGGGCGGCAGCGGGTAGCTCGCGGCTCCGGCCAGCGGGGAAAGGACGGTCAGGCCGGCGAGCAGCCAGCGGCGGAGTCGGTGCGGCAGGTTCTTCATGGTCGGCTGGATCGGGCGTTGGCTGGCCGTCGTCGGTGGACGCGGCGTGATTCGACGAGGCGGCAGGATAGCGGCGCCGGGGTCAAGTCACCACCCCCGGCTTCGCGGCGGAATGAGTGGTCAGTCGGCGAACACGATCAGGTGCTCCACCTCGGCCCGCACCCGCAGTCTCGCCCCGATCGGATAGTCCAGCCGGCTCGGCACCTCGCACAGTACCTCTGTGTCCCCTCCGACGCGCAGCGTGTAGAGCGTCTCGGCCCCCTTGAAGGCCCGGCCGACCACCTCGCCCTCGACCGGACCGGCCGGGTCGGGAACGACGTCGTCAGGGCGCAGCAACAGCGCCACGCGGTGGCCCGTCGGCCACGCGTAGGCCAAGTTGCCGCGGATCACGCCCAGCGCGGTGTCGATCGTGTCGGGCGCGGTGAGCACGCCGTCGATCAGCCGGCCCTGGCCGATGAAGTCCGCGACGAAGCGGTCGGCGGGCTGGTGGTAGAGCGCGAAGGCGCTGTCCCACTGCAGCAATCGCCCCTTCGCCATCACCCCGATGCGGTCGCCGATCAGGAAGGCCTCGTGCTGGTCGTGGGTGACGAACAGCGCGGCGATGCCCTGGTCCTTCAGCAGCCGGCGGATGTCGCTGCCCAGCCGTTCCCGCAGGTCCACGTCCAGGTTGGAGAACGGCTCGTCCATCAGCACCAGGCGGGGCCGCGGGGCCACGGCGCGCGCCACCGCGACCCGCTGCTGCTGCCCGCCCGACAGCTCGTGCGGATAGCGGTCTTCCAGGCCGGCCAGACCGACGAGGTCCAGCAGGCGCCGGGCCACGGCCGCTCGTTCCCGTCGCGACAGGTGCCGCAGGCCGAAGGCGACGTTCTGCGCGGCGCTCAGGTGCGGGAACAGCGCGTAGTCCTGGAACACCATGCCGATGCTGCGGCGGTCCGGCGGCAGACCGCCGGCCGGGCTCGCGATCTCGCGGTCGGCGAGGTGGATCGCGCCGGCGCAGACGGGCTCGAAGCCCGCCACCGCGCGCAGCACCGTGGTCTTGCCGCAGCCGCTCGGCCCGAGCAGGCAGCCGATCTCGCCGCGGCGCAGGCGCAGCGTCAGGCCGTCCACCGCCACGAGCTCACCGTAGCGGCAGACCAGGTCGTCGAGCCTGAGGAGGGTGTCGGGCACGGTCTCAGCCACTCCCGCGGGTGGCGGCCGAGCGGCGGGCGAGCCAGATCACCGGCCCCACTCCCGCCAGCACGAGGGTGACGGCCGGCAGCGCCGCGCGCTGCCACTCCCCCTCCGACGTGAACTCGAAGATGCGCACGGCGAGCGTGTCCCAGCCGAAGGGCCGCAACAGCAGCGTGGCCGGCATTTCCTTCATCACCTCCACCAGGACCAGCAGCGTCGCCGTGAGCAGCCCGGGGCGGAGCAGGGGCAGGTAGATGCGGCGCGCCAGGTCCAGGCCGCGCGCGCCGAGGGTGCGCGCGGCCTCGACCACGCTCGGGCGAAGGCGCTCCAGCGCGCTGCCGACCGGCCCGTTGGCGACGGCCAGAAAGCGGACCAGGTAGGCGAGGAGCAGGGCGGCCATCGATCCACCCAGCACCGGCCCCAGACTGTCGCCGCCGGCCAGCCGCCACAGGGTGTTGAGGGCGTTGTCGATGCCGGCGAAGCTCATCATCACCCCGACTGCGAGCACCGAGCCCGGCAGGGCATAGCCCAGTGTCGACAGCTCGGCCGCGATACGGCTCGGCCGGTCGCGCAGCTGGCGGCGGGCGAGGCCGATCAGCAGGGCGGCGGCGACCGTCACCATCGCCGCGCTGGCGCCCAGTGCCAGGGTGTGGGCGAGCAGGGTCCAGTAGCGCTGGTCCAGTCCGCTCCCGCGGGCGGCCGCCACCCAGCCCAGGAGCTGGACCATCGGCAGCACGAACCCGACCGCCACCACCAGGCCGGCCGCCGTCGCGGCCAGGCCGGCGCGCCAGCCGGCGAGCTCGACGCGGGGCGGCGGCGCACCGCGCGCCGTCTCGTGGAAGCGGGCGGCGCCGCGCAGCCGTCGCTCGCCGAGCAGGGCGAGCGCGACGATCAGTAGCAGGAGCGAGGCGAGCTGGGCGGCGGCCGGCAGGTTGAACAGACCGAACCAGGCCTTGTAGATGGCGGTCGTGAAGGTGTCGTAGTTGAACACGCTCACCGCGCCGAAGTCGGCCAGCGTCTCCATCAGCGCCAGGGCCACGCCCGCCACGATCGCCGGCCTGGCAGTCGGCAGGACGACGCGGAAGAAGGTGCCCCAGGGGCCGAGGCCGAGGAGGCGCGCCGCCTCGAGGGTGCCCCGGCCGATCCCCAGGAAGGCGGTGCGGGCCAGGAGGTAGACGTAGGGGTAGAAGGCCAGCGTCAGCACGGCGATCACCCAGCCGGTGCCGCGGGCCTCGAGCGACACCGTCCGGGTTCCCGGGATGTGGCTCAGCAGCCGCTGCACCGGCCCCGCCGCGTCGAACAGGCCGTGCGTTACGAAGGCGAGCACGTAGGCCGGGAGCGCCAGCGGCAGCATCAGGGCCCAGTCCAGCCAGCGCCGGCCGGGAAACTCGCAGCGGGCGGTCAGCCAGGCGAGGCCGCAGCCCAGCAGCAGGGTGCCGCCGCCGACGCCGAGCAGCAGCACGGCGGTATTGCGCAACAGCCCGGGCAGGACCGTGGCGGCCAGGTGCCGCCAGACCTCGGTTTCCGGCGTGGCCCAGGCAGAGAACAGGACGACGAGCGGCACCGCTGTCGCCGTGCCCAGCAGGAGCACGCCGAGCCGGAGCGGCCCGCCGGGCTGGCGCGAACGGGGCCGGGGCCCGTCGAGGCCCGGCCCAGGGGCATCCGGGACCCGCGTCACCTCAGCGATAGCCTGCGCGATCCATCAGCATCACCGCCGCCGCCTGGAGGCGCCCGGCGGCCGCGACATTGGCCGGATCGGCCGTGAAGCCGCCCCAGGCGGCGACCGCCGGATCCGGGGCGATCGCCGGGTTGGCCGGGTACTCGAGGTTGAGGCTCGCAAACAGGCCCTGCGCCTCGGCGGAGGACAGCCACTCCAGGAGCTGGCGGGCCTCGTCCGGATGCTTGGCGTGGCGGGTCACGCCGGCACCCGAGATGTTGACGTGGACCCCCGAGCTGGCCTGGTTCGGCCAGGCGATGGCCACCTTCAGGTCCGGGCGCTCCTTCACGAGACGGCCGTAGTAGTAGGTGTTCACGATGCCGACGTCGCACTTGCCGGCATCGATCGCCTCCATGACCTGGTTGTCGTTCGCAAAGGGCTCGGTGGCGAGGTTGGCCACCCAGCCGCCGACCACACGGGTGGTCTCGGCGTCGCCGAGTCTGGCGATCATCATGGCTACGAGGGACTGGTTGTAGACCTTCTTGGACGTGCGCAGGCACAGCCGGCCCCGCCACTTCGGGTCAGCGAGATCCTCGTAGCTCACGAGGTCCGCCGCCTTCACCCGCTCGGTGCTGTAGACCAGGGGTCGGGCGCGGATCGACAGGCCGAACCAGCGGTCGCCCGGATCGCGAAGCTGGGCGGGGATGTTCGCCCTGAGCGCGGGCGAGTCGATCGCCGCCAGAACGCCCACCTCGCCCGCCTGCCAGAGGTTCCCGGCATCGACCGTGACCAGGAGATCGGCCGGGGTATTGGCGCCCTCCGCCTGGAGGCGCGCGAGCAGCGGACCTTCCTTGTCGGTGATGAAGCGGACCGCGACGCCGGTCCTGGCGGTGTACGCGTCGAACAGCGGCCTGATCAGCTGCTCGTTGCGCGCCGAATACACGACGACCTCCGGGGCGGTGGCCGCGGGCGCCGTTCCCAGAGCGGCGATCGTGGCGGCGAGCAGGGCAGCGTAGCGACGCATCCGGGTTCTCCTCGAGGGTGATGGCAGGATGATCAAATGATAATGGTTCGCATCTGCGTCTGCAAGCGACGGGCGCCGGACGACGGGCGCCGGTGCGCCGGTGCGCCCAGGGCGCGGGGGACGCCAGGCCGATACGGCCGGGGCAATGAGGTTGCGGCGGCGTGCGCGCCAGCCCCGTCCAGCCTCAGGCCGTGCGGGGGGCGGCGACGCGAGGGCTCAGCGGCAGGGCAGGAAGAAGTCTTTGTCCAGCAGGGCCTGGGTGCACTGGCCCGCGGCGCGGGGGTTGAGCTCCGGCTGGGCGGCGGAGAGCCGCTCTTCGACCTCCATGTCGCCCAGCTGGCGTGCGGCCTTACAGGCCGGCGTCTCGCCGCACTCGTTGGCCCTGCCGCAGACGCGGCGCAGCAGGGATCTGCACGGGCTGTCCTCGCTGAGCGCGGCATTGGCCGGGCAGCCGGGGAAGGTGGCCGGGTTGCTCAGGGCATCGCGGCACTGGCGCAGGATCGTCTGCGGCTCAATGTCGGGGCGCTCCTGGCGTTCCTCGTCCTCGAACTTGCGGAGTTGTTGCGCCAGCTCACAGGGGTCGGCGCGCCCGCACTCGTCCTTCAACCCGCAGACCCGCCGGGTCAGGGCGACACAGGGCGACACGGTGTCGCCGCTGTCCTCTATCCGCATCGGCTCGTGCTTCGAGGTGCTCATGTCGGCGTCCTGCACCACCACGCCGGAGCGGATGATCAGGGTGCGTCCGTCCTCCAGACGGTGCACGCCGTCCCACAGCGGGCGGCTGGTGCCGTCGGCGCCGGTGATGATCGCCCGCTGGGTGGCCGGGTCGATGGCGATGGCCTCGCCGCGCTCTCCAGCCCGGCTCCAGGGATCCGGCGCGCCCGCGTCCGCAGGCGCGCCGACGAGGACCGTGGCCGCGGCGAGCGCGGGCGCGAGTGCGGCGAGGTAGTGGGCGAGTGGGGACATCGGCGGGTGCGATCGATGGCGAGAGAACAAGTCAGACGTGCGGTCCAACGGATGGGGCGCATTCTAAACCGTGGCTGCCGAACGGGCACCCGTCTGCCGGTCTAGACTCGCATCTTCGGAGGAGCTAGCTGGGAGCCCTGACCGATGGTGGCACCGGTCCAAGTGGTCACGGCGTTCCTGCGTCACGCCGGCGAGATCCTGCTGCTGTGTCGGAGCGACCGCGTCGGCAGCTACCGTGGCTGCTGGGCGGCGGTGAGCGGTTACCTGGAGGAGCCTGACGCCCTGGCACAGGCCGTGCGCGAGGTCGAGGAGGAGACCGGGATCGACCGGGCGGACCTGCGACTGGTCAGGGCGGCTACGCCCCTGGCCGTCGACGACCCGGCGTCGGGCCGGAGATGGATCGTGCATCCGTTCCTGTTCGATCTGGAGGCCCGGCCGCCCGTCCGTCTCGACTGGGAGCACTCCGCGTACCGCTGGGTCCCGCCTGCGGCGCTGGCGGACCTGCCGACCGTGCCGCGCCTCGCGGCGGCACTGCAGGCGTGCTGGTCCGGGGCGGCTGCCACGGGCCGGGAAGACCGCGAGGAATAGCGGGTGTCCACGGGTCGCGTTTTCGCAGATCATCGCGACGGACCCTGACCGCGAGGGATACAACGTGCGCCGAATCCGAGTACCGGTGGTCCCCTCGTCCGAAATCACCCCGCGCGCGGTCTGGGAAGGGCGGCGGCGCTTCCTGCGCGCGGCGGCCGGCGGGGCGGCGGCTGCACTGCTGCCCGTCGCCTGGGGAGAGGCCGCGGTCACCCGTCCCGGACGGCTCGACCCGATCGCCGGCCTGCAGGAGACCGACTACGGCAAGGACCTCAAGCCGACCGACTACGCCGACTTCACGACGTACAACAATTTCGTGGAGCTGGGCGTCGGCAAGGAGGCGCCGGCGCGCAACGCCCATCTGCTGCGAACGCGCCCCTGGACCATCAGGGTCGAGGGTGAGTGCGAGGCGCCCGGCGCAATCGGCATCGACGACGTCCTCACGCAGTTTCCCCAGGAGGAGCGGATCTACCGGCTGCGGTGCGTGGAGACCTGGGCGGCGGTCGTGCCCTGGGTCGGCGTGCCGCTCAGCGCCGTGCTGGCGCGCTTCAAGCCCACCTCGAAGGCGAAGTTCGTCGAGCTCGAGTCGATCTCCGATCCCGATCGTCTGCCCGGTCAGCGCCGGCCCACGTTGCCGTGGCCCTACGTCGAGGGCCTGCGAATCGACGAGGCGATGCACCCGTTGACGCTGCTCGCGACGGGGTGCTACGGCGAGGTGCTGCCGGGCCAGAACGGCGCGCCGCTGCGGCTCGTCGTGCCATGGAAGTACGGCTTCAAGAGCGCCAAGTCGATCGTGCGCATCCGCTTCGTCGAGCAGATGCCCAAGACGACCTGGGCGCAGCTGCAGCCGGACGAGTATGGTTTCTATGCGAACGTCAACCCGAAGGTCGATCATCCGCGCTGGAGCCAGGGGCGCGAGCGGCCGATCGGCGACGGCCTGTTCGCCAGGCGCAGGCCGACCCTGATGTTCAACGGCTATGCAGCCGAGGTCGCCGATCTTTACCGCGGCATGGACCTGAGCCGGGACTTCTGAACGTGATCCCTGCCGCCGCCCGCTGGCAACCCTCGCGTGCCGCCAGGGCCGCGGTGATCCTGCTCGCCTGCGTGCCCTTCGCGCTGGTGGCGTACGACGCGATGAACGACGGTCTGGGCGCCAACCCCGTGGAGGCGGTGCTGCATCGGACCGGCGACTGGGCCCTGCGCCTCCTGCTCGCAACGCTGGCCGTGAGCCCGTTGCGCCGCTGGACGGGCTGGCCGTGGCTGCACCACCTCAGACGCCCGCTCGGCCTGCTCGCCTTCGGGTACGCGATGCTCCACGCCCTTACCTACGTGGTGCTGGACCGCGGCCTGGTCTGGGAGGACATCGTCGCCGACGTGCTGGAGCGACCCTACGTGACCGCCGGCTTCACGGCCCTGGTCCTCATGGTGCCCCTCGCCGTCACCTCGACGCGCGCCGCGATGCGGCGTCTCGGACCGCGCTGGCAGCAGCTGCACCGGCTGGTCTACGTCGTCGCCGTGCTCGCGGTGCTGCATTTTCTGTGGTCGAGCAAGCTCGACCGGCCGGAGCCGGTCGTCTACGCGGGCGTGCTGGCCGTGCTGCTGCTCGTGCGTCTGCCCGCCGTGCTGCGCGGGCGTCGGCTGGTCGCACAAGGCCCGTGAGGCACTCCGGCCTAGTCGCCCGGGTCGGCGACCTCGACGCTGCGCACGCCGGCGGAGGACAGGGTGCAGCGCACGTGCCTCACGTGGCTGGTGCCGCCGACGTCCGGCTCGCGAAACGACCCCTCGACGCGCAGGGCGCCCGGGTCGGGGTCGGCGGCCACGGGGGTGACGCCGAGCAGCACGATGGACTTGGCATCGAGGCCGGGTCGCTCGCGCATCAGCGCGTCGCGGCAGCGTTGCGCCGCCTCGGCGGCGCGCGGGCCCAGGCGCAGGGACGCCGGCTCGGTCGGCAGGCTCGTCAGGTCGTCCGGCGGCTGGATGGCCACGCAGGTACCGGCGACCGCCGCGACGGCGACGACGATCAGCAGGCTACGGGCGAGGAGGCGGGTGTCCAACGGCGCTCGGCTCGATTCGGAACTTGAACTCTAACCAACGGAGGAAGGCTTCGTCATGACTATCTCGCGTCGCGAATTCGTCAAACTGCTCGGCATCGCGGGTGCGGCCGGCATGCTGCCGCGGTCGGTGTTCGCCACCATGCGCCAACCATCCGACCTCTACGAGGTGCCGAAGTTCGGCAACGTCTCGATCCTGCACATCACCGACGTGCACGCGCAGCTGAACCCGATCTATTTCCGGGAGCCGAACGTCAACCTCGGGATCGGGTCCGCCCTCGGCAAGGCCCCGCACCTGGTAGGCCAGGCGCTGCTCAAGCACTTCGGCATCCCGGTGGGCGGCATCGAGGCGCACGCATTCACCTATCTCGATTTCGACAAGGCGGCGACCCAGTACGGCAAGGTCGGCGGCTTCGCGCACCTCAAGACCCTCGTCAAGCGCGTCCGCGACAGCCGCGGTCCCGGCAACAGCCTCCTGCTCGACGGTGGCGACACCTGGCAGGGATCTGGCACCGCGTACTGGACGCGTGGCCGGGACATGGTCGGCGCCTGCAACCTGCTCGGCGTCGACGTGATGACGGGGCACTGGGAGTTCACCTACCTCGACAAGGAGGTGATCGCGAACATCGGCGAGTTCAAGGGCGACTTCGTTGCGCAGAACGTGCGCGTGAAGGACGACGCGATGTTCGACTACAAGTTCCAGGACTTCCCGGGCTTCAACGCGGACGCGGGCCTCGCCTTCAAGCCCTACACGATCAAGACCGTCGGCGGCGCCCGCGTGGCCGTGATCGGCCAGGCGTTTCCCTACACCCCGATCGCCAATCCCCAGCGCTTCATTCCCGACTGGACCTTTGGCATCAACGACGCCGACATGCAGAAGGTGGTGGACCAGGTCCGCTCCAAGGAGAAGCCCGACGTCGTCGTCGTCATCTCGCACAACGGGATGGACGTGGACCTCAAGATGGCGGAGCGGGTGTCGGGCATCGACGCGATCTTCGGCGGCCACACCCACGACGGTGTGCCGGCTCCGACGGTCGTCAAGAACGCCGGCGGCCAGACGCTGGTCACCAATGCCGGCTCGAACGGCAAGTTCCTCGGCGTGATGGACCTCGACGTCAAGGACGGCAAGGTTCGCGACTTCCGCTACCGCCTGCTGCCCGTGTTCTCCAACCTGCTGCCGGCCGACGCCGAGATGCAGGCCTACATCACGCAGGTGCGGGCGCCCTACAAGGACAAGCTCGAGGTCAAGCTGGCGACCGCGGAAGAGCTCCTCTACCGGCGCGGCAACTTCAACGGCACCTTCGACCAGGTGATCTGCGACGCCCTGCGAGTCGTGAACGACGCGCAGGTCTCGCTGTCGCCGGGCTTCCGCTGGGGCACCACGGTGCTGCCCGGCCAGGACATCACGATGGACCACGTGATGGACCAGACCTGCATCACCTACCCGGAGACCTACCGGCGCGAGATGACCGGCGAGGAGATCAAGACGATCCTCGAGGACGTCTGCGACAACCTGTTCAACAAGGATCCCTACTACCAGCAGGGTGGCGACATGGTGCGCGTCGGCGGCCTCGACTACGTCTGTGACCCGCTCGCCGACGCCGGCAAGCGCATCAGCGCGATGACGCTCGACGACGGCACGCCCGTGGACGCGGCCAAGAAGTACGTGGTGGCCGGCTGGGCCACGGTCGGTGCGCAGTCGCCAGGCGAGCCGATCTGGGACACCGTGGCGAAGTACCTCAAGTCGCAGGGTACGGTGAAGATCAAGAAGCTCAACACGCCCAAGCTCGTGAACGTCGCGGGCAACCCGGGGATATCCAGCTACCCGCGGATGTGATCACCGATCGGCGGGGTCGCCGCCAGGCGCCCCCGCCGCCGGCCGCGGGCCCGACGGGCAGCTCAGCCGCAGGGGGAACGGAACGCGCTTTCGACCGAGTCGGCAAGGCTGCCGTAGACCTCGGCCTCGTGGCGCAGGGCGCTCCGGTCCAGGATGCGGATCAGGCCGCCGTGCACGGCGATGGTCCCGCTGTCGCTCAGATGCTTGACGATGCGGGAGAAGGTTTCCGGCTTCACCGACAGGCGGGATGCGACGACCCCCTTGGGGACGTCTAGCTGATACTCGTCGGCGTCGGGCGGCGCCTTGGCGAGCAGGTAGCCGGCGACCCGACAGGTTGCGCTCTGCAGGCTCAGGCGGTCGATCTCCGCGATGAGGCCGCGCAGCCGCTGGCTCAGCTCGCCGAGCAGCATCATGCAGGTGTCGACGGAGCCCCGCAGCATCGCGGTGAAGTCGGGAGCGTCGATAGCGATGAGCTCGGCGGGCGCGAGCGCGGCGCAGGACACGGGGTAGCGGGGCCGCGACAGGAACATCAGCGCCTCGGCGAAGGTGTGGCCGGGCCCCACGATCTCGATGATCTTCTCGTTGCCCTCTGCCGACAGGCGGTAGAGCTTTACCTGCCCGCTCAGCAGGAAGAAGAACCGGTCCGCCGGGTCGCCCTGCGAGAACAGCACCTTGCCTTCCTCGAGGCTGACGTGCCGGGCCTTCCTGGCGACGCGCTCGAGCTGCTCCGGCGAGAGGCTCGCCAGCAGGTAGGCGGATCGGAGCTCGTCGATAAGCAGCATCTCGGTTCCTTGATGGCTTGCGGCAGGCCTCGCGTCGGGCCTGCCCCGCGGTTTCGCGGCCGCCGCGGCCTGCGGCCACAAGGCTCCCTTTGTCGGACAACGCTTGATGTCAGTCAAGCCCTGCATTGCGTCAAAGCCCCCGGGCTGCTCCTCCGCCTCCAATAGCCGGGCACTTTTCGCACGGGGAGGCGGACCGCGATGTCCCAGACGTTCACCAAAGCCATGGCACGGAACATCTTCTACGGTGGCTCCGTGTTCTTCTTCCTGCTGTTTCTGGCACTGACCTTCGATACCTCGCGGGCCCTGCCGGGCCGCGACAACCGCGGCGCGATCACCGACAAGGTGGCGCGCGGCAAGCAGGTTTGGGAGCACAACAACTGCATCGGCTGCCACACGCTGCTGGGCGAGGGCGCCTACTTCGCGCCGGAGCTCGGCAACGTCTACAAGCGCTTCGGCAGCAAGGAGGCCATCATCGCCTGGATCAAGGCCCAGCCGACCGGTGCCCCCGGGCGCCGCCAGATGCCGCAGTTCAACCTGTCGGACGGGGATCTCGACGCCGTCGCCGAGTTCCTGAAGTACGCCTCCGAGATCAATGCGGCGAAGTGGCCGCCGAACATCAACGGCTGACCGGGAGACGAGCCATGCAATACAAATCGCAAGCAGTCGCCAAGCCCTACTTCATCGCGGCGATTGCCCTGTTCGTCGGCCAGATCCTGTTCGGGCTGATCATGGGGCTGCAGTACGTGGTCGGTGACTTCCTGTTTCCGGCGATACCCTTCAACGTCGCCCGAATGGTCCACACGAACCTGCTGATCGTGTGGCTGCTGTTCGGCTTCATGGGGGCCGCCTACTACATGGTGCCCGAGGAGTCCGAGCGCGAGCTGGTGGCCCCCTGGCTGGCCCACCTGATGTTCTGGATCTTCCTGGTCGCGGGCGCGCTGACGGTCCTCGGCTATCTGATGGTGCCTTACGCCAAGCTCGCCGAGCTGACCCGTGACACCATCCTGCCGACGATGGGCCGCGAGTTCCTCGAGCAGCCGACGATCACCAAGGTCGGCATCGTGATCGTGGCGCTGGCCTTCCTGTTCAACGTCGGACTGACGGTGCTCAAGGGCCGCAAGACCGTCGTGAACCTGGTCCTGCTGCTCGGCCTGCTGGGGCTGGCGGTGTTCTTCCTGTTCTCGTTCTACAACCCGACCAACCTCGTGCTCGACAAGATCTTCTGGTGGTGGGTCGTGCACCTGTGGGTTGAGGGCGTGTGGGAGCTGATACTCGGCTCGATCCTGGCCTTCGTGCTCATCAAGACGACCGGCGTGGATCGCGAGGTGGTCGAGAAGTGGCTGTACGTGATCATCGCGATGACCCTGATCACGGGCATCATCGGCACCGGCCATCACTACTACTGGATCGGCACGCCGGAGTACTGGCAGTGGTGGGGCTCGATCTTCTCCGCGATGGAGCCGATCCCGTTCTTCATGATGACCGTGTTCGCCTTCAACATGGTGAACCGCCGGCGCCGCAACCACCCGAACAAGGCGGCGATGCTGTGGGCGCTGGGGACCGCGGTGATGGCGTTCCTCGGGGCGGGCGTGTGGGGCTTCCTGCACACCCTGTCCCCGGTCAACTACTACACGCACGGCACCCAGATCACCGCGGCGCACGGCCACATGGCCTTCTACGGCGCCTACGTGATGATCAACCTGACCATCATCTCGTACGCCATGCCGCTGCTGCGCGGCCGCAAGGCGGCGAACAGCGAGCGGTCCCAGGTGCTCGAGATGTGGTCGTTCTGGCTGATGACGGTGTCGATCGTGTTCATCACCCTGTTCCTCACCGGTGCGGGCGTGCTGCAGGTCTGGCTGCAGCGCTATACCGCCACGCCGCAACCGTTCATGGCGGTCCAGGACCAGATCGCCCTGTTCTATTGGATGCGTGAGATCGCGGGCGTGGTGTTCCTCGTCGGCCTCGTCGTCTACATCGCGAGCTTCTTCGTGGGCAGCAAGGAGCCGGAGGCAGCGGTCGAGGGTACGCCTGCGCCGGCTTGAGCAGGACCGAGGGGCGGCAGGGACGTCGCCCCCGTCTCGCGGCTGAGCGCAGCAGCCTTCCGCAGTCATGACATCCGTTACGTGATGCGGTGACGACCGTGGGCGCGCAGGTCTATTGGGTCCGGCCGTGCACCCGGGTCTGGCTGCTCCTGGTGGCGCTGAGCTGCGTCACCTATCTCGTCGCTGCCAGCGCGATCGACGCGCTCTGGGCGGCCTTGCTGGTCCTCGGCCTTGCCATGCTCAAGGGCCAGCTCGTCGGCGACTACTATATGGGGCTGCGCTGGGTCAGCGGCGTCTGGCGCTGGGTGATCGCGCTCTGGCTGATCGTTCCGGGCGCGCTGATCACCACGGCGTTCGTGCTGGCGGCAAGGGGAGGTGGCTGATGGACGCATCGGGAGTTGCGGTGGTGCCGATGTCGGCGCTTCCCTTCTATCGGCCGCACGGCAACGAGGTCGCCGTGTTCGAGCACGCCTACGCGAACCGATTGCCGCTGATGCTCAAGGGACCGACCGGCTGCGGCAAGACGCGCTTCGTGCAGTACATGGCGGCGCGGCTCGGCCGGCCGCTCTACACCGTGGCCTGCCACGACGACCTGACGGCGGCGGACCTGGTGGGGCGGCACCTGATTGGCGAGGCGGGCACCTTCTGGTGCGACGGACCGCTGACCCGCGCGGTGCGCGAAGGTGCGATCTGCTATCTCGACGAGGTCGTCGAGGCGCGCAAGGACACGACCGTGGTCCTGCACCCGCTCACCGACGACCGCCGCATGCTGCCGCTCGAGCGCACCGGGGAGACCCTGCACGCGCCGCCGTCCTTCATGCTGGTCGTTTCCTACAACCCCGGGTACCAGAACCTGCTGAAGGGCATGAAGCCCTCGACCCGGCAACGCTTCGTCGCGCTCAGCTTCGGCTTCCCGAGCCCCGAGCTGGAGACCGAGGTCCTGGTGGGCGAGTCCGGGATCGACGCCGGCCTGGCGGCCCGCTTGGTGCGGCTCGCCGGCGCGCTGCGTGCCCTCAAGGACCACGACCTGGAGGAGGCCGCCTCGACCCGGCTGCTGGTCTACGCGGCGACGCTGGTGCGCAGCGGCCTTCCCCTGCGCGAGGCCTGCCACGCCGCGCTGGTCGAGCCACTGACCGACGATGCCGAGACCCTGGCCGCCCTGCGGGAGGTGATCGATGTCACCCTCGGCTGACCCGGACGCGGAAGCCGGCGTGCCGGGCGAGGGTCTCGCGATTGCGGCCGAGGCGCTCTATCTCGCCAACCTGCTGCTGGCGCCGGGTCTCGCCTTCGCCGCCCTGCTCTGGCTGTACCTATCCCGACGCCGCGAGGCCGCACCGCTCGCCGCGGCCCACCTCGACCAGACGGTCAGCGCGAGCGTCTGGGCGGGCGTCCTGCTGATCGGCGTGAACGGCGCGATCCTCCTCGTCGGCGGCTACGACGGGCCCAATGTCTGGACCGTCGTGATCGTCTATTTCACCGTCTTCCACTCGACGCTCGTCGTGCTCGGGATCCTCGGCCTCGCCAAGGCGATGGCCGGGCAGTGCTGGCGCTACCCGCTGGTGGGGCGGCCGTTGCCGGCGGGGTGCAGGAGTGACTGAGGAGGCGCAGATGATGCCGAGGCGCTTTCCCGTCGCCGTCGACGTCCCGGGGCTAGCGACCCGGACCGCGCTTCAGCACCGGCGGGCCTGGTTCCAGATCGGGTTCTTCGTGCTGTTCGTGCTCGCGCCGCCGCTCGACCTGTTTCGACTGGACCTCACCAGGGGGCACTTCATCCTGTTCGGTCAGGACTGGACCCTCGGGCTCGCTGCCTTCCAGCAGGGCCTGATCGGGCCGCTCGAGGCCGCGTGGAACCTCGTCTGGCGGGGTTTCGTGCCGCTCGCGGTGCTCGTCGTCGCCTTCATCTGGGTGTCCTGGCGCTACGGCCGCCTCTATTGCGGCTGGCTGTGCCCGCACTTCTCGGTGGTCGAGCTGATCAACGGCCTGATGCGCCGCGCGAACGGCAGACCCAGTGTCTGGGAGCGCCGGCCTCTGCCACCGCAGCAGCCCGACGGACGCGTGGTGTACCCGAACCGCTGGTACTGGATCCCGACGGTTCTCGGCGTCCTGGCCTTCGCCTTCCTCTGGGCCCTGACGCTGCTGACCTACCTGCTGCCGCCCTTCGAGATCTACCACAACCTGCTGACCGGCGGCCTCACCCGCAACCAGGGGTTGTTCCTCGCGGTGGGCACCCTCCTGCTGGCGATCGAGTTCGGCTTCGCGAGGCACCTGTTCTGCCGTTTTGCCTGCGCGGTCGGCCTGTTCCAGAGCCTCGCGTGGATGGGCAACGACCGGGCCATGGTGGTCGGCTTCGACACGCAGGGGGCCGCCGCCTGCCGGGACTGCAACAATGCCTGCGACAACGCGTGCCCGATGCGCCTGCAGCCGCGGACGCTCAAGCGCAAGATGTTCACCTGCACCGAGTGCGCCGAGTGCATTTCCGCGTGCACGCAGGTGCAGGCGCGCGCCGGCCGCAGCACCCTGCTGCGCTGGGTCGAGGGCGATCGCGCCCTGCCGGTCGTGACCGGGCGCCCGGCCGCGCCGGCGCCGGGCAGGGGCCCGGCCCCGACCACGCAGCCCGACGCCTGAGGCCGTGGTGCGGGGCCCGGATCGGGTCGGGACGGGGGCGAGGCGCTGATGGAAGAGCACGTCGGCGCTCTGTGGCACCGTCTGATCACGCGCCTCGCCTCGAGCCGCCACCCCGAGGCGGCCGTGCCGCTGGCCGAGGTGGCGAAGACGGTCGGGATCGTATTCCGCGCCCTCGGCGGCGACGGCGGGCTGCAGGTGGAGGGTGCGGATCGCACCGCGACCAACGCCCGCCGCAGCTGGCTGCAGCGCATCGCCGGCAGCGGGCGGGACGTCGAGCTCGCCTGGCGCGACGAGCGATCGCTGCGGCTGCCCGCGGTGCTCGACTGGTTCCCGGAGCGCGCCCTCAACCGCGACCTCTACCTCTGGCTGGCGGCGCTCGCCGTCGCGGATCCGGGCGGGCAGTCCGGCTGGTTCGACCACAACCAGGCGCTGGCGCGCCGCGCGCTCGAGCACTTCCCGGGCCTGGCGTCGCGCTACGCGCGCCTCGTCGCCGCGCACCTCGCCCAGCGTCCCAGGCCGGAGCGCCTGCCGGCGGCCGAGGCGGCGCGGGAGCGCGCGATCCGCGCCGCCCTCGAGCGGCCAGGGAGCGTCCCCGTGCTCCCCCACGCGCGGCGCGATCCCTTCCCGGTCCCCCTGTGGCTGCACCCGGCGCCGCCCCGCCCCGCTGCGCGTGCCGCATCCGCCGGGGGCACGAACGACGACGACCGCTCGGGCGCGTCCCGCGAGCTCGGCGACCGGCGACGGCGGCGCGCCGAACGGGTTGCCGAGCCCGAGGAGGACCGCGGCCTCGTCACCATCCGGATGGAGAACATCCTCACGGTCGGCGAGTTCGTGAGGTTGGACCGCTCGCCGGAGGACGAGGACGACCTCGACCGCGCCGCCGCGGCGGCGCAGGACATGGACCAGATCGCCGTCACGAGGAACAACCGGGCCGCGGCAGCGAGGCTGAAGTTCGACCTGGATCTCCCCGCCGAGGCCTATGACGACCAGGTGGTGGGGGAGGGGCTCCGACTTCCGGAATGGGACTGGAAGCGCCAGCGGCTGCAGGCCGAGCACTGCCGCGTCGTGACGATGCTGGCCGCGGACGCCGCGCCCTGCGAGCTGCCCGGCCACCTGCGGCGCACCGCCAAGCGGCTGCGTCAGCTCTTCCAGGCACTCGCGCCCGCCCGCGTCTGGCATCGCGGCCAGCCCGACGGGCCGGAGATCGACATCGACGCCTACCTGCGCTTCGCCACCGATCGGGCGGCGGGGAGCGGCATCGCCGCCGATGGTCTCTACAAGGAGTTTCGGAGTGGCGACCGCGATCTCGCCTGCCTGCTGCTCGCCGATCTGTCGCTGTCCACCGACACCTGGGTCGACGACCACCACCGCGTGATCGACGTGATCCGGGACAGCCTGTTCCTGTTCGGGGAGAGCCTCGCCGCGACTGGCGACCGCTTCGGGATCTACGGCTTCTCGTCGCGCCGGCGCGACCCGGTGCGCGTGCACGTCATCAAGGGCTTCGACGAGCACTACGGTGGCGCCGTGCGCGGCCGCATCTCGGCCATCCGGCCCGGCTACTACACCCGCATGGGCGCGGCGTTGCGGTACGGCACCAAGCTGCTGGAGGCGCAGCCGGCGACCCGCCGCCTGCTCCTGCTCCTGTCGGACGGCAAGCCCAACGACCTGGACAAGTACGAGGGGCGCTACGGCATCGAGGACACGCGCCATGCCGTGCTGGCGGCGCGGCGCCTCGGCCTGCAGCCCTACTGCGTGACGGTGGACGAGGGGGGCAACGACTACCTGCCCCACCTGTTCGGGAGTGACGGCTACACGGTGATCCGCAGGCCGTCGGAGCTGCCGCGCCGGCTGCCCGCCCTCTACGCCCGCCTCACCGGCGGGGCGTAGAGGAGGGGGCTTTCAGCCTAGAACTCGCCGGTGGCGCCGGCGACCATCACGTCGAGCATGCCCTGGTTCACGCGGATGGCGACCTCGGTCACCTCCGGCGGAATCAGCTTGCTGTCGATGAGCATGTCGAGGTTGAGCATCATCACCCAGAACTTGCCGGCCTGATCCTCCACGACCGCGATGCGGCACGGCATGTAGCTCGCGAAGATCGGGTTGTGGATGATCATGGTCTTGGCGTCGTCGGGGTCGCAGAACTGCAGGATGGTGAGGTAGGGCGACTTGACGCCCCGTGCCTCGAGCTCCTTCGACACCTCCTGCTGGCCCACCAGCTTGAGATTCAGCTCGGCGGCCTTGGACAGCATCGCCTGCACCGCGTCGGCGGGCTTCAGGCCGTCCTTGAGCTGCATCTGCGCGACGGTCTGGGTGATGTCGGTGATCTGCAGGCCGCTGGCCGGTTGCGCACCGCCCTTGCGGGCCTCGTGCCGGGCACGGGCCTCGGCACGGCGCTCCTCCACCTGCGCCTTGCGCTCCGCCATCGCGACCTGCCGATCCGCCACCTTGCGCGCGGCGAGGTACTGCTGGTCGTCCAGCGTGGCGACGTGCGCGGTCAGGTCGAAGATGTCCCCGTCCTTGAGGTCGTCGAACAGCACCTGGTCGTCGTCCTCCTTGCCGTGCTTGCGCTTGCGCCACTGGAACATCTTGATGGACTGGAAGAGGTAGGGCGCGTGCTGGCCCGCGATCCGCGGGATGTCCTTCTCAGGCTTGCCCATGCCGTCGGTGCCGTGGCAGTTCTTGCACTCCTTGAAGTCCTTTACGCCGGCGGCCGGGTCACCCTGTTCCGCCTTCACGTCGAACAGGGCATACCCCGGAACCTCGAGCTTCGACAGGTACGCGGCGACGTCGGCGATGTCCTGGTCGCTCATCTGGTCGAGGCCCGCGGTCTTCACCATGGTCGGCGCAGAGCGCTTGCCGTCCCGGTACTCCTTGGTGGCCTTCTCCAGGTACTCCTTGTCCTGTCCGGCCAGGCGGGGAGACAGGCGGCTCGGGGTCCCCTGTCCGTAAAGGCCGTGGCAGAGGGCGCAACTGCGGTTGATGCGCTCGCCGTTCGCCGGGTCCGCGGCCTGTGCCTGCCACGGGACGAGCGCCAGCGGGAGCAGCCAATACAGCCGTTTCATCTTCTACACCTCCTCGTTTGCTGGGAATTTTTCGCTGTTCTCGGATCGTGCGAAACGCCTTTGCTGCCCCGCACCAAACGGGGCGAACATACCACCCCGGAAAGGGCCTGCAACGTCATTTGTCAATGACGCAACGATCTAGATCAAACGGACGCGGCAGACGCCGTGGGACGGGGCGCGTGCATCCGCGGGGACGTGACTCCACCTGCGCGGCGGCCGGGCCGCGTGACGGGGGGCTCTAGGGCACGACGCGCCCCAGCCGCAGCGCGAGCGGCCAGTGGATCGGTCGGGTGGCTGCGGCGTCGCCCCAGGCGGCGCCGAGCGCGTCCCGCACCAGCCGGAGGGGATCCGTCCCGGTCGCATCCTTGCAGCGCTGGACCGCCGACCAGCTCGCCAGGTAGCCGACGAGGCGCTCCAGTGGCCACTCGGCGTGCAGGGCGAGCGGCGGCGTCTCGATCGGCTCGAACGGAAAGGGCAGGTCGCGATAGCCGGACTCGACCAGGCTGCGCTCCGGTGGCCAGTAGGCGCCGACGATGTCCGTGTAGAGCCGCGCCACGATCTCGTCGATTGCAGGCGCGACGTGCACGAGTCCGTAGCTCCAGGCCGCGACGATCGCGCCGGGGCGGGCGACCCGCCGGACCTCCGCGTAGAAGGCGGGCAGGTCGAGCCAGTGCAGGGCCTGGGCGACCGTCACGAGGTCGACCGAGCGACCGGCGATCGGCAGGCGCTCGGCCACGGCGGCGAGGTAGTGCACCTGCGGAGCGCGTCGGCGATGGGCGAGCTGCGCGGGGCTCAGGTCCGTCGCGACGACCCTCGCAAAGTGCGCGGCGAGCCCCAGCGCCGCCTGCCCGTTGCCGGTGGCGCAGTCGAGCGCCAGGTCCCGCGCCGGCGCCAGATCGGCCAGCAGGGCGAACAGGTCGGCCGGATAGTCCGGGCGGCTCGCCTGGTACTGCGCGGCCTGCCGGGAGAAGTGGTCGGTCGTGGGCATGGTCCTCTTGGTCCGTTGGCGGCACGCGTTGGCAGGCCTCGTCTCGTGGCACCCATTGTGTGGCCATCGCGGCCTGGATGCTGCTGCTTGCCCTAGAATCGCCCAGCCAAAGTCCCGGAGTCGCCTGCCATGGCCGAACTGGATCTCACCCCCGAGGGCGTCGAGCGTCTGCCGCTCAAGCGTTTCACCGAGAAGGCCTACCTGGACTACTCGATGTACGTGATCCTCGATCGCGCCCTGCCGCACATCGGGGACGGCCTCAAGCCCGTGCAGCGGCGCATCGTCTACGCCATGTCGGAGCTCGGTCTGTCGGCGGCCTCGAAGCACAAGAAGTCGGCCCGCACGGTCGGCGACGTCCTCGGCAAGTACCATCCGCACGGCGACTCCGCGTGCTACGAGGCGATGGTGCTGATGGCGCAGCCGTTCTCGTACCGCTATCCGCTCATCGATGGCCAGGGCAACTGGGGCTCGGCCGACGACCCCAAGTCGTTCGCCGCGATGCGCTACACCGAGGCGCGGCTCACGCCCTATGCCCAGGTGTTGCTGGCCGAGCTCGAGCAGGGCACCGTCGACTGGCTGCCGAACTTCGACGGCACCCTCGAGGAGCCTGCGCGCCTGCCCGCGCGCCTGCCCAACGTCCTGCTCAACGGCGCGACCGGGATCGCGGTCGGCATGGCGACCGACATACCGCCGCACAACCTGCGCGAGGTGGCGAGCGCCTGCATCCACCTGCTCGACGAGCCGGCGGCCGGTGTGCGCGAGCTCTGCGCGCACGTGCCGGGTCCCGATTTTCCGACCGAGGCCGAGATCATCACGCCGCGCGACGAGCTCGTGCACATCTACGAGACCGGCAGCGGCAGCGTGCGGATGCGCGCGCGCTGGGAGCGCGAGCAGGGCGACGTCGTCATCACGGCGCTGCCCTACCAGGTGTCCGGCGCACGGGTGATGGAGCAGATCGCCGCGCAGATGCAGGCGAAGAAGCTGCCCTGGGTCGAGGATCTGCGCGACGAGTCCGATCACGAGAACCCCACGCGACTCGTCATCGTGCCCCGCTCCAACCGCGTCGACGTCGAGCGGATGATGTTGCACCTGTGTGCAACGACCGAGCTCGAGCGCACCTATCGCGTCAACATCAACGTCATCGGCCTCAACGGCAAGCCGGCGGTGCGCGACCTGCGCACCCTGCTCGGCGAGTGGCTGGAGTTCCGCACCGCGACCGTCAGGCGCAGGCTGGAGCACCGCCTCGGCAAGGTGCGCGAGCGGCTGCACCTCCTCGACGGCCTGTTGATCGCCTTCCTCAACCTCGATGAAGTGATCCGCATCGTCCGCACCGAGGACGAGCCCAAGCCGGTGCTCATGGAGCGGTTCGGGCTCAGCGAGGCGCAGGCCGACTACGTACTCGACACCCGGCTGCGGCAGCTGGCGCGCCTGGAGGAGATGAAGATCCGCGGCGAGCAGCAGGCCCTGGAGGAGGAGCGGCAGGAGCTCGAGGGCGTCCTCGGGTCGACGCGCCGCCTCAAGTCGCTGGTCCGCCGGGAGCTGCTGGCCGATGCCGAGAGGTACGGGGACGACCGGCGCTCGCCGATCGTCGAGCGGCACGGCGCGGAGGCGATGGACGAGACCGAGCTGGCCCCGTCCGAAGCGCTGACCGTCGTGCTGTCCGAGCGCGGCTGGGTGCGCGCGGCCAAGGGCTACGACGTCGACCCGGCCACGCTCGCCTATCGAGCCGGGGACGGCTTCCTGGATGCAGTGCAGGTCCGCAGCAACCAGCCGGTGGTCTTCGTGGACTCGACGGGGCGCAGTTATTCGCTCCAGGCCCACGCGCTGCCCTCGGCGCGCGGCCAGGGCGAGCCGCTGACGGGCAAGCTCGCGCCGCCGGCGGGAGCGAGCTTCGTCGCGGCGCTCGGCGGCGGCCCCGAGCAGCGTTACGTGCTCGCCAGCGATGCCGGCTACGGCTTCGTCGGGCGCTTCGAGGACCTGTGCGCCAACAAGAAGGCCGGCAAGACGGTGCTGACCCTCCCGGCGGGCGCCGCAGTGCTGCGGCCGGCACGGGTCGCCGATGCGACCGCGGACCTTGTAGCCGTCGCGTCGAGCGACGGCCACCTGCTGGTGTTCCCGGTCAGCGAGCTGCCGGCGATGGAGCGGGGCAAGGGCAACAAGCTGATCGCCCTGCCGGCGGGCAAGCGCGGACAGCCTCGACCGGCGGCGGTGGCGATTGCCTGCGTGCCCCCGGGCGGCAGCCTCGTGATCTTTTCCGGCAAGCGCACCCTGACGCTCAAGCCGGCGGACGTGGAGCGCTACACCGCCGAGCGCGGCCGGCGCGGCGCGCCTCTGCCGCGCGGCTTCCAGCGCGTGGACGCCCTCGGGCTCGGGTCCTGAGCCCCGAGCTCAATCGAGCTTGTGCGCCGTCGGCTGGTAGCCGCGATCGCGATAGAACTTGAACCGCTCGCGGCTGGCGGCGCGGGCCGCCTGGTCGGCGTCCACCGGCTCGACGACCCGGTCGAACCGGCTGAAGAACACGGGCACCTCCGGCGCGAGGTTGATCAGCACGTCGTGCTCTTCACCGGATTCCCCGGGGCGGCCGATGAGCACGGGGGTGAGGCCTGGGTCGACCTGGCCGAGCCGTCCGTGGGGCACGAAGCTCTGGTCGCGGAACACCCAGAGCAGGCGATCCACGCGCTCGGCGTCCTCCGCAGAGGCGCAGTGCACGAGTATGCGGTGCCCCTGGCTCCAGGCCTTCTCGGCGAGGCGGCAGCAGAGCTGGAAGCGGTCGCCGCGGTCCGCCGTCTCGAGCACGTAGAAGTCGACCTGGGTCATCTCAGCCGGCCACGCCTGCGCGCTGCAGGAGCCACTGGGTCAGCAGGGGGACCGGCCGGCCCGTCGCCCCCTTGTCGCTGCCCGTGCGCCAGGCCGTCCCGGCGATGTCGAGGTGCGCCCAGGGGAAGGCCTTGGCGTAACGCGCCAGGAAGCACGCGCCGATGATCGCGCCGGCCGACTTGCCGCCGATGTTCGCCATGTCGGCAAAGTTGCTGTCGAGCTGGTCCTGGTAGTCCTCCCACAGCGGCAGCCGCCAGCTTCGGTCGCCGGTCGCCGCGCCGGCGGCCAGCAGCTCGTCGGCCAGTGTCTCGTCCGCCGTGAACAGGCCGGAGGCGTGGTGTCCGAGTGCCACCACGCAGGCCCCTGTGAGGGTGGCGACGTCGACGACCGCCGCCGGCTTGAAGCGCTCGCTGTAGGTCAGGGCGTCGCACAGGATCAGGCGCCCCTCGGCGTCGGTGTTGAGCACCTCGATGGTCTGGCCCGACATGCTGGTGACGACGTCGCCCGGCTTGTTCGCGTTGCCGTCGGGCAGGTTCTCCGACGACGGCACGACGCCGACGACGTTCAACGGCAGGTCGAGCTGTACGCAGGCCGCCAGGGTGCCGATCACTGCCGCTCCGCCGCACATGTCGTACTTCATCTGGTCCATGTCGGCGGCGGGCTTCAGCGAGATGCCGCCGGCATCGAAGGTGAGCCCCTTGCCGACCAGCACCAGCGGGGGCGTGCGCGCGGGCGCGCCGCGGTAGTGCATGACGATCAGCTTCGGGGGCTGGCGGCTGCCGCGCGCGACCGAGAGCAGGGCGCCCATGCCGAGACGGGCCATGTCCCGCTGCTCGAGCACCTCGACGCGCAGCTTGCGCTGTCCCCTGGCGACCTTGCGGGCCTCGGCGGCGAGATAGGTCGGCGTGCAGATGTTGCCGGGCAGGTTGCCCAGGTCCTTCGCGAGGCGGCTGCCGGCGGCGATCGCCTCGCCTTCCGTGATGCCGCGACGCAGGGCGTTGGCGGCGCTGCGGTCCGCGGCGAGCAGGGTAACCCGGGAGAGCGGCACCTTTGGCGCGGCCGGCTTGCTCTTGAGGTGATCGAAGCGGTACAGGGCCTCGTCCGTGCACGTCACCAGGTCACGCGCCGTGGCGCGGACCGGCAGGCCGGTCGGGTCGGCGGTGACGGCGAACAGGGCGTCGGCGACGCTGGCGGTCGCGAGTACGCGACCGGCCGCGGCGAACGCCTTACGCAGCTCCCTGGCATCGAGCTTGCCCGCAGCGCCGAGCCCGACGGCGAGCAGCCTCTGGGCAGCGAGGCCGGGCAGCTCGTGCAGCATCTGCGTCTTGCCGACGGCGCCGTCGAAGCCGGAGCGGGTGAGCTGGCGCTTCAGAGCGCCCTGGGTCGCCTGGTCGACCGCCTGCGCTCCCCGGGACAGGCGCCGCTCGGCGTGGACGCCGACGACGAGGCAGGCGCTGGCCAGTCGGGCCGGGTCTCCGCTCTTGACTAGGTACTCCATGGATGCATCCTCCGAATGCCGCGTCGTGGTGCCGCACGACGCTCGATCATGCATGGGCGCGGGCGGGCGAATGGGTTAGCATCGCCGCGCAACGGCGCCTCAGTCTATTCGAAATGCGGGGGCGCGCGTCTTCCTCTTGCCGCTGGACAGATGCCGGCCCGGTCGTGAAACGCCGCCTCCTCCCGATCATCGACAGCTATGTGCTGAGGCAGACGCTGAAGGTGTTCGGCGCAACCGTGCTCGTGCTGCTGTTGGCGCTGTTCGCGTTCGGTTTCGTCAGGCTGCTGGGTAAGGTCGCTGCGGGCAGCATCCCGGTGGACGTCGTGCTGCCGCTCGTCGGGCTCGAGCTGCTCCGGGTACTCGGCCTGCTGATGCCACCAGCCTTCTTCATGGCGGTGCTCTTCGTGATCGGCCGCATGTACCGCGACAGCGAGATGACCGCGCTGGCGACCTGCGGCGTCGGGACCTTCCGCATCTACCGGGCCGTCTTCGCGGCGGCCCTGCCGGTGGCGATCGCCTCGGGCGTCCTGGTGATGTTCCTGCTGCCGCTCGCGAACCAGTGGATCGACGTGCTGCGCAACTCGCGTAGCGACGTGACGGAGTTGGCGGGCATCTCGGCGGGGCAGTTCAACGAGTACAGTCGCGGCGACCTCGTACTCTACGTCGAGTCCTTCTCGGACGACCGCAGCCGCCTCTACAACATCTTCGTCCAGCACCGGCAGCGCGACAAACTCGGCATCGTGCGTGCCGACGAGGGCTCGACGTTCGTGGACGCGCCGACCGGCGACCGCTTTCTGGTGTTCAAGAACGGCCACCGCTACGAAGGTGTGGCGGGCACTGCGCAGTTCAGCATCTCCGAGTTCGAGGAGTACGGGGTGCGGGTCCGACGCAGCGAGATCGAGGCGCGCGTCCCGCCGCGCAAGGCGCGGCCGACGAGCGTCCTGATCCGGTCGGCGGACGTCCGGGATCAAGCCGAGTTCCAGTACCGGCTTCTCTTCCCGCTCAGCGTGCTGGCATTCACCCTGGTCAGCGTGCCGCTCAGCCGGTCGCTGCCGCGGCAGGGTGTCTCCGGCCGCCTGCTGCTGGCAGTCCTCGTCTATTTCGTGTTCATGAACCTGCAGCGCGCCGCCAGTGTCTGGATGGAGAGCGGCACCACTCCGGTCTGGCTCGGCATCTGGTGGGTGCCGCTCCTGATGGCGCTGCTCGCCGTCGTGCTGCTGCTGACGGATTCGCTGCGCTTCGTCGCCTGGCGCCGCCGGATGCTCGCGCGGGTGCGCGCATGATCGTCGAGCGCTACATCGGCCGGACGGTCGCCGTCGGGATCCTGCTCGCGCTCACCGTGGTCCTGGTGCTGCTGACGCTGTTCGGGTTCATCGACGAGCTCGACGACGTCGGGGTCGGTCAGTACGGAGTCTCCGACGCGTTCGTCTTCGCCCTGATGTCGGTGCCGCGCTACACCTTCGAGGCGTTTCCGATCGCTGCGCTCATCGGCAGCCTGCTCGGGCTCGGCTCGCTCGCCAGCAACTCGGAGCTCACTGCGATGCGGGCCGCCGGCATCTCGGTCCGCCGCATCCTGATCGCCATCTTCAAGACCGGCCTGCTGATGATGGTCGTGGTCGTCGTCCTCGGCGAGTGGGTCGCGCCCGAGGTCCAGGAACGCGCCCAGATTCGACGCGCCGAGCTGCAGCACGGCCAGGTCCTGCTGCGCAGCCGCTACGGCTTCTGGGCGCGTGACGGCCGGGCCTTCGTGAACATCCGCTCGATACTTCCCGGCACCGGGCTTCGCGACATCTACATCTACGAGTTCAACGATGGGCGCGAGCTCGAGCTGGTCACCCACGCCGCGGAGGCCACGTTCGCAGACGACCGTTGGGTGCTCAAGGATCTCAAGCAGTCGCACATCGGCCGCGACGGCGTGGCGAGCCGCCAGCTCGAGCAGGCGAGCTGGGACTCCCTGCTGAACCCGAGCCTGCTGCGCGCGGTCGTAGTCGACCCGGGCCTGCTGTCGGCCTGGACGCTCTACCAGTACCTGAGCTTCATGCGCGAGAACGGCCTGGACGTGCCGGCGTACGAGGTGGCGTTCTGGGCCAAGGTGGTCGCGCCGCTCGCCACGCTGGTGATGCTGTTTCTCGGCGTGCCCTTCGTCTTCGGCAGCCTGCGGACCATCGGGATCGGGCAGCGCCTGTTCTCGGGCATGCTGCTCGGGTCGGTGTTCTTCCTGCTCAACCGGCTGCTGGCCTACGTCGCCGTCGTCTATCACGTCAATCCGCTGCTCGCTGCGGCACTGCCGGCGGTCGCCTTCCTGGTGGCCGGTGCCGTGTTCCTGCGCCGCGTGCGTTGATCAGTCCGAGCGGGGCGGCGACACGACCCTGACGAGGCGCGTGCCCGACAGCCGGTCGTGCCAGGCGAGGCCGGAGCGGTCGACCGCGGCCCACCAGAAGCCGAGACCCACCGGCAGCAGCGACAGCACCGCCGTGCCGTAGCGCAGCGCGGCGTCGCGCAGGGTGAGCGCGGAACCGTCGGCCCGCACGACGCGGATGCGCCAGGTCTTCATGCCGAGGGTCTGGCCGCCGTGGGTCCAGAACCACAGGTGGAAGCTGGCGAGCACGCCGAGGCAGTAGAGGAAGAATGGCCAGCGGAACGCCGACGAGCGAAACACCGCATCGGCGGTCTCGCGTCCCAGGATCAGGCCGATCGGCAGCGTCACCAGGGCGGAGGCCAGCAGCAGGAGGCCGGTGAGCAGCACGAGGTCGTAGGTCACGGCGGCCAGGCGGCGCCACAGGCCCACGGTGCCTTTCCCTTCCGCGGCGGGCGCTGGGTCGGGCATGGCCTGCCTCGGGCGGCGATTCAGCGCAGGCTGGCCTGGTTCTGGCCCGGCAAGGGCAGCCGGGCCTCGAGACGCCAATCGGCGCTGTCGGGCTGCAGATGGATCCGCCAGCTCGCGGGGCCGAGCAGTGGCAGACGGGCGTGGTACCGGCCGTCGGCGCCGCGAATCACCGGGGTGGTCAGGTCGGACTCGGCCAGCGTCGGATGCACGAGGACCAGCGTCAGCTGCCCTGTCTGCGCCGGCACCCCGGTCGTGGTCAGGGTGACGTCACCGTTGCTCGGGTCGTAGGCCAGCTCCGCCGTGATGCCGAGCTCGGCCGCGCGCCGGGACTTGGCGAGGTCCTGGTTGATGGCGAGGCCGTCCTTGTAATAGTCGTCCTTGACCAGCGTGTCGCGGTTGACTGTCGCGATGTAGAGCGTGATCAGCCCGGCCACGACGGCGCTCGCCGGCAACGCGATGATGAACCAGGGCCAGAACTGGCGGTACCAGGGCTCGGTGTCCTCGCGCGGCCGGTCAGCGTGCATCGACGGTCCTCTGCGGCGGGCTCAGCGGCCGGCCAGGGGAGCGGGGCCGAGGAATCGACCGACGCGCGTGAGGCGGATGGTCGGGTCGTCGAGCGACTCCATGGTGAACTCGATCTTGGTGCTGCGCTCCGTCAGATCGGCGGGGTTGACCTGCAGGCTGACGGGCACTGCGCGGACGCCACCGCTCTCCACCAGCAGCTCGTTACCCTCGGAACTGACGAGCTTGAGGCTCTTCGGCCCCGCGGCGGTGACGCGGAACCGCTGTGGCTGGTCGACCATGTTGATCAGCTTGAGGGTGTAGACATTCTCGATCCAGCCTTCGCTGGTCTCGTTGTAGAGGGCGTTGCGGTCGCGCAGGATGTCGAGCTCGATCGGCGTGCGCAGGGCGATGGCCACGACCAGCGCGACGGTGATGAGCAGCAGCCCGGCGCTGTAGAGGACGATCCGCGGGCGCAGGATGTGCGTCTTGCCGCCCTCGAGGGCGCGCTCGGTCGTGTAGCGGACGAGCCCTTTGGGGTAACCGACCTTCTCCATCACCTCGTCGCAGACGTCGACACAGGCTGCGCAGCCGATGCACTGGTACTGCAGGCCGTCACGGATGTCGATCCCGGTCGGGCACACCTGCACGCACAGGCCGCAGTCGACGCAGTCGCCCAACCCGGCCTTGCGCGAGTCGACGCCACGCTTGCGCTGGCCGCGCGGCTCGCCGCGGCTGGTGTCGTAGGCGATCAGCAGGGTATCGCGGTCGAACATCGCGCTCTGGAACCGCGCGTAGGGGCACATGTAGATGCACACCTGCTCGCGCAGCATGCCGGCATTGCCCCAGGTCGCGAAGCTATAGAAGAAGATCCAGAAGGTCTCCCAAGGCCCGAGGTCGAACGTCAGCAGGTTGTGGCCGAGCTCGCGGATGGGGCTGAAGTAGCCGACGAAGGTGAATCCGGTCCAGAGGGCGAAGGCGATCCACAACAGCTGCTTCGTGGCGCGGACCCGGAGCTTGCGGAACGACATCGGCTCCCGGTCGAGCTTGATCTGCTGCTGGCGGCTGCCCTCGACCCAGCGCTCCATGATGATGAAGACCTCGGTCCACACCGTCTGCGGGCAGGCATAGCCACACCACAGGCGCCCCGCGAGAGCCGTGAAGAAGAACAGGGACAGTGCGGCGATGATCAGCAGCGCCGACAGATAGATGAGGTCCTGCGGCCAGAGCGTCAGCCCGAACAGGTAGAACTTGCGGGCGGGCAGGTCGAGAAGCAGGGCCTGACGCCCGTCCATCTGTACCCAGGGCAGCAGGTAATAGAGACCGAGCAGAACCACGATCGTGAGATTGCGAAGCCTGGCGAAGATGCCGTTGACTTCGCGCGGATAGATCTTGTCGCGCTTCTTGTAGAGGGTGGCCTCGGCGGCTTCGGCCTGGGCGCTGGCGCTGCTGGCTTGGTGGTCGGTCATGGTGGTTTAACCGTGGATTCCAAACGCCTCAAGCTAACGGCCGTGAGAATAGGAGAACAATGACGTTTCGCAACTCGCCGGTCACCAGCACCCGCGCGCCGCCCGTGGTATTGACCGGGCCGGCAAGAAAAAGCGGCACACGGGCCGTCCCGTGTGCCGCCATCAGGTGGCGTTGCCGCCAGCTTACTTCTTCTGCGACAGGCTGTAGACGTAGCCGGCGAGGATGCGGGCCTTGTCCTTGCCGAGCATCGGCTCCTGCGCGGGCATGTAGCCGTTGCGACCCTTGACGATCGTCTCCTTGATCGCTGCCGCCGTACTGCCGTAGAGCCAGATGTTGTCGGTCAGGTTCGGCGCGCCCAGGGGCTGCAGACCCTTGCCGTCGGGGCCGTGGCAGGCGGCGCAGATCGTGTCGAAGCTGGCCTTGCCCTTCTCGGCCTTGGCCCGGTCGACGTTGCGGCCGCTCAGGCTCTGCACGTACTCCACCACCTCGTCGATCTGCTCGGCGCCCAGGATGTCCTTGTGCGCGGGCATGCGGTAGACGCCGGGTGTGGCGTCGCCGCGGCCGCCGAGGATGCTCTGCTCGATGATCTCGGGCGAGCCGCCCCAGAGCCAGTCGTTGTCGGTGAGGTTCGGGAAGCCCTTGGCGCCCGTGGCCGCGGAGCCGTGGCACTGCATGCAGTAGGTCAGGTACAGGCGACGGCCCATGTCGCGGGCCTCCTGGTACTCCGACTTGGTGCCGAGATCGGCGACCGCCACCTGGCCGTACTTGGCGAACAGGGGGTTGTACTTCTCCTTGGCCTTGTCCATCTCCGCCTGGTACTGGCTTTCGTGCGATCCCCAGCCGAGCAGGCCCTTGAACCCGCCGAGGCCCGGATAGAGGGCCAGGTAGACGCCGGCAAAGATGAGCGTGCCGTAGAACAGCCACAGCCACCAGCGCGGCAGGGGGTTGTTGTACTCCTGCAGCCCGCCGTCCCAGGTGTGCCCCGTGACATCTCCGGTGGCGGCCTCGCCGGCCCGCTTCTTCATCGTCCACCAGATCAGCCAGAAGCAGGCCAGGATGTTGCCGACCGCGATGACAATGATCCAGCCGCTCCAAAACGAACTCATGACTCTCTCTCCTTTTTCAGGGTCGCCTCGTGCTGAGCCTCGTCAGCAAAAGGCAGATTCGCCGCCTCGGTGAAGGACTTCTTACGCTTCCTGCTGTAGGCCCAGAGCACGACGCCGATGAAGAACACAAACATCGCGACCGTGTACCAGGCGCGGAAGTCGTTGACGTCCATCGGTCACTGGCTCCGCAGCGCGAGGCCCAGGCCCTGCAGATAGGCCACGACGGCCTCTGCCTCGGTCTTGCCCTCGACCTCGGCCTTGGCCTTCTGCATCTCCGCCCCGGTGTACTGCACGCACTTCGGGCAGGTGATGCCGACCACGGTGTTGAGCGCCTTCATCTTCGCCGCGGTATCTGCGCCGGAGAGCTTGGCCTTCGACAGCCAGGGGTAGGCGGGCATGTTGGACTCCGGCACGACGTCCCGCGGGTTGTAGAGGTGGGCAAAGTGCCAATCGTCCGAGTAACGGCCACCGACGCGCGCCAGGTCAGGCCCGGTGCGCTTCGAGCCCCACTGGAACGGGTGGTCGTACACCGACTCGCCCGCCACCGAGTAGTGGCCATAACGCTCGGTCTCCGCGCGGAACGGCCGGATCATCTGCGAGTGGCAGTTGTAGCAGCCCTCGCGGATGAACACATCCCGGCCCTCCAGCTGCAGCGCGTTGTAGGCTGGCCGCTTGGCGAACTCACCGACCGGTTCGGTGGTGTCCTTGAGGAAGAACAGCGGCAGGATCTCGACCAGCATCGCGACGCTGACCACCAGCAGGACGAGGATCACCAGGACCCCCGTGTTTTTCTCAACGACTTCATGGGACATGGTTGAGCTCTCCTCGATCAGTGGGCCGCGGGCGCCGGGATGGCGTCATCGACAGCGCGCGTGCCGGCAACGGTCTTCCACACGTTGTAGGCCATGATCAGCATGCCGGTGAGGAACAGGGCGCCACCGATCAGGCGCACGTAGTAGAACGGGTAGGTGCGCGCCACCGACTCGATGAACGAGTAGGTGAGCGTGCCGTCCGCGTTCACGGCGCGCCACATCAGGCCCTGCATCACGCCCGCGATCCACATCGCGGCGATGTACAGCACGACGCCGATGGTCGCGACCCAGAAGTGCAGCTCCACCAGCTTCGTGCTGAACATCGAGTCTTTGCCGAACAGCCGCGGGATCAGGTAGTACAGGGCGCCGATCGACACCATCGCCACCCAGCCCAGCGCGCCGGAATGCACGTGGCCGACCGTCCAGTCGGTGTAGTGGGAGAGGGCGTTGACGGTCTTGATCGACATCATCGGCCCTTCGAAGGTCGACATGCCGTAGAACGACAGCGAGACGATCAGGAACTTGAGGATCGGGTCGGTGCGCAGCTTATGCCAGGCGCCGGACAGGGTCATGATGCCGTTGATCATGCCGCCCCAGGAGGGTGCGAGCAGGATCAGCGAGAACACCATGCCGATGGACTGGGTCCAGTCCGGCAGTGCGGTGTAGTGGAGGTGGTGAGGGCCGGCCCACATGTAGGTGGAGATCAGGGCCCAGAAGTGCACCACTGACAGCCGATAGGAGTACACCGGCCGACCAGCCTGCTTCGGCACGAAGTAATACATCATGCCGAGGAAGCCGGCGGTCAGGAAGAAGCCGACCGCGTTGTGGCCGTACCACCACTGGACCATTGCATCGATGGCGCCGTGGTAGAGGCTGTACGACTTCGTCAGGGTGACCGGGATCGCCATGCTGTTGCCGATGTGCAGCAGGGCGATGGTCAGGATGAAGGCGCCGTAGAACCAGTTGGCGACGTAGATGTGGGAGACCTTGCGGGTCGCGACCGTGCCGAAGAACACGATGGCGTAGGAGACCCAGACCACGGCGATCAGCAGGTCGATCGGCCACTCGAGCTCCGCATACTCCTTGGAGGTGGTGATACCCAGCGGCAACGTTACCGCGGCCAGCACGATGATCAGCTGCCAGCCCCAGAACGTGAAGGAGGCGAGCGGCCCGGCGAACAGCCGGGTCTGGCAGGTGCGCTGCACCACGTAATAGGACGTCGCGAACAGGGCGGAGCCGCCGAAGGCGAAGATCACCGCGTTGGTGTGGAGCGGACGCAGGCGGCCGTAGGAGAGCCACGGGATGCCGTCCCAGAGGAAGAAGTCGGGGAATGCCAGCTGGGCGGCGACGATGACGCCCACCAGCATGCCGACGATACCCCAGACCACCGTCATGATGGCGAACTGGCGCACCACCTTGTAGTTATAGGTTTGTGACTCCATAGCCTGTCTCCGATTTAGTTGTACTCGATGCCGTCAGGAACTGCCCTTTAAACCGGTGGCCCGGGCCGTCCCTGCCCCGGGCTATGCCCGCCCCGCCGCGGGTGCCGTGGCGGGGGACAAGAGGTGTCGAGATAAAAGGTCTGCGGCCCGGCAGGGCGCAGAGCGTGCAAACTATCGCTTAAGGGCGAGCTTCAGCGGAATTGACGCAAGTCAAAGGCGGGCAAAACGCGAAATTCTGCTGAGCCGTATGACGCAGCGCCTTGACAGATCTCAGTTCGGGGCCTGCTGCTGGTCCCGGTGGTTCGGCTGCCCCGCCACGACCGCCTCGAGGGCGTCACGGTCGATGATCTGGATGTGCTTGCGCTCGACCCGCACCAGCCCCTGCTCCTGGAAGCGCGTGAACAGCCGGCTGACCGTCTCCACCGCGAGTCCCAGATAGCTTCCGATCTCGTGGCGGGACATGCTGAGGTAGAAGTCGGTCGCCGAGAACCCCCGCCGCTTGAACCGGTTCGACAGGCTGAGCAGGAAGGCCGCCAGCCGCTCCTCGGCATTCTTCTTGCCGAGCAGCATGAGCATCTGGGTCTCGTCTCCGATCTCCTTGCTCATGAGCCGGTACAGCTGGTGCTGCAGGCTCGGCACGGACGCCGCCAGCTCCTCGAGGCGGTCGAACGGCAGCTCGCAGACGGCCGAGGTCTCCAGGACCTTGGCGGAGCAGCCGTGCCGGTTCTCGAGGATGGCGTCGAGACCGATGATCTCGCCGGGTAGGTGGAAGCCCAGGACCTGCTCGCCACCGTCCTCGCTCGGCGCATAGGTCTTCACGGACCCGGTCTTCACGACGTAGAGGCTGTGGAAGCCTTCGTCCTGGCGGAACAGGTGGTCGCCGCGGTGCAGCGGGCGGTTGCGCTTGACGATGGCGTCGAGCTTCTCGACGTCCTCGGGCACCAGCCCCATGGGGAGACAGAGGGTGGAAAGGCTGCAGTTCCGGCATGCAACCTTGATGTTTTCGAAAGAGATGATCTTCCGGTCTGCCACGGGTGCCACCTCTGCGCCTCTAACCAGCCTATTGTGCAGATCCGGTTGATGTGGATCAAGAAAGCAGTTGCGGCAGCGCAAAAAAATGGCCCGCACAGGGCGGGCCATTTTTCATCGGAGCGCCCTGAGGCGCTGCGATCACTTCGCGGGTGCAGCGGGGGCTGCCGGAGCCACCGGTGCGACCGGAGGCGCATACGGGTAGCCACCATAGCCCGGATAGCCACCATAGGGGCCGCCCCAGCCGCCATAGCCCGGGTAGCCGCCCCAGTACGGGTAGCGCTGGCCATAGCCGTAGCCGCGGCCGGCGCCCGACCCCGAACCCCGACCACTGAAGCTCATGTCGAAGTCGGTGTCGCCCCACAGGTCGCCCGAACCGTCACCCCAACCGGAATTGCCCCAACCGGGGCCGCCCCAAGGGCCGCCGCCCCACGGGCCGCCCCAAGCCTGGGCCGCGCTCATGGACAGGGCCGCGGCAGCAGCAACGGCGGTCGCACCGAGAATTTTCGCAAGCTTGCGCATTCTGCTAACTCCTCATGAGAGTCGATTGAGAGAGGATGGCGCCGACGCATAATTGCCTTCGGCCGGGGCCGAGGGACGCGCCACCGCCGCCTTTCCGAGTCGAAGTATCGAAAAAGCGAGGCAAATATAGTCCACGCCCACGGCGAAAGAAAGACTCGTGCATTTATGCAGCATAGTGGAATCCACTAATGTTCTGCGCTCGGCTAGTGTTCTGCGCCGGCCGTCGCGTTGTGGCTCCCGGATGCATCTGTTAAGTTTCCGGCCCGTCTCGAAGCAGTGTCCTGCCGGTTCCCCATGACCAAATTCATCTTCGTTACGGGCGGTGTGGTGTCGTCGTTGGGGAAGGGGATCGCCTCGGCGTCCCTGGGCGCCCTGCTCGAGGCACGCGGCCTGAAGGTCACCATGGTCAAGCTGGATCCCTACATCAACGTGGATCCAGGCACGATGAGCCCGTTCCAGCACGGCGAGGTGTACGTCACCGACGACGGGGCGGAGACGGACCTGGACCTCGGTCACTACGAGCGGTTCATCCGCTCCAAGATGGGCCGCAACAACAACTTCACGACGGGTCGGATCTACGAGAACGTGATCCGCAAGGAGCGCCACGGCGACTACCTGGGCGGCACGGTTCAGGTCATTCCGCACATCACGGACGAGATCAAGCGCTGCATCCGGCTCGGCGGTGGCGGGGCGGACGTGGCGATGATCGAGATCGGCGGAACCGTCGGCGACATCGAATCCCTGCCTTTTCTCGAGGCGATACGCCAGATGGGCGTCGAGCTCGGCCGCGAGAATGCCCTGTTCATCCATCTGACGCTCGTCCCGTACATAGCGACCGCGGGCGAGATCAAGACCAAGCCTACCCAGCACTCCGTGAAGGAGCTGCGATCCATCGGCATCCAGCCCGACATCCTGCTGTGCCGGGCGGCGATGGCGCTCCCCGAGGGCGAGCGCAAGAAGATCGCGCTGTTTACCAACGTGCCGGAACGGGCGGTGATCTCGGCGGTCGACGCCGACTACATCTACCGGATTCCGTTGATCCTCCACGCCCAGGGGCTCGATCAGATCGTCGTCGAGCAGCTGCGGCTGGACGTCCCGCCCGCCGAGCTCGGCGAGTGGCAGCGCGTGGTGGAGGCCCGCGACCGGCCGGGGCCGCTGGTCGAGATCGCGATGGTCGGCAAGTACGTCCACCTGACGGAGGCCTACAAGTCGCTCTCGGAGGCGCTGGCGCACGCCGGCAACCGACTCGGGGCCAAGGTGAGGATCCACTACGTCGACTCCGAGCAGGTCGAGCGCCAGGGCACCGGCGCCCTCGCCGGCATGCACGCGATCCTGGTGCCCGGCGGCTTCGGCGAGCGGGGGATCGAGGGCAAGATCGTCGCGGTGCAGTACGCGCGCGAGAACGGCATCCCCTACCTGGGCATCTGCCTGGGCATGCAGGTCGCCGTGATCGAGTTCTGCCGGCACGTGGCGGGCCTCGACGGCGCCCACAGCACGGAGTTCGACCGGGCCACCCCGCACCCCGTCATCGCCATGATCACCGAGTGGCTGAACGCCGACGGCACGCTGCAGCGTCGCACCGAGGCCTCCGACCTCGGTGGCACCATGCGGCTCGGCGGGCAGGAGTGCCGGCTCGCGGCCGGGACGATCCCGCGCCGGCTTTACGGGCGGGAGGTGATCCGCGAGCGGCATCGCCATCGCTACGAGTTCAACAACAGCTACCGACAGACCCTCGAGGACTGCGGCCTCAAGGTCGCTGGCACCTCGATCGACGGGCGGCTCGTCGAGATGATCGAGATCCCGACCCATCCCTGGTTCGTCGCCTGCCAGTTCCATCCGGAGTTCACCTCGACCCCGCGCGACGGCCACCCCCTGTTCGAGGGCTTCGTCCGCGCCGGGCTGGACCGGCTCGAGCAGCAGGGTGGTGCGTCATGAGGCTGTGCGGGTTCGAGGCGGGTCTCGAGCACCCGTTCTTCCTGATTGCCGGCCCGTGCGTGATCGAGAGTGAGCAGCTGGCACTGGACACGGCGGGACAGCTGCGGGACATCGCCGCGCGGCTGAGTATCCCGTTCATCTACAAGTCGTCGTTCGACAAGGCGAACCGCTCTTCGTTCGCCAGCCCGCGCGGGCCGGGACTCGAGGAAGGGCTGCGCATCCTCGAGAAGGTCAAGGGCGACATCGGTGTGCCGGTGCTGACCGACGTGCACGAGGACACGCCGCTGGGCGAGGTCGCGGCGGTGGTCGACGTCCTGCAGACCCCGGCCTTCCTCTGCCGCCAGACCAATTTCATCCAGAACGTCGCCCGCCAGGGTCGGCCGGTGAACATCAAGAAGGGACAGTTCCTCGCCCCCTGGGACATGGCCAACGTGGTCGCCAAGGCGCGCGCGGTCGGCAACGACCAGATCATGGTCTGCGAGCGGGGCGTCTCCTTCGGCTACAACAACCTGGTGTCGGACATGCGCGCGCTCGCGGTCATGCGCGCCACCGGTTGCCCGGTGGTCTTCGACGCGACCCACTCGGTGCAGCTGCCGGGCGGGCAGGGGCAGTCGTCCGGCGGCCAGCGGGAGTTCGTGCCGGTGCTCGCGCGGGCGGCGGTTGCGGTGGGTGTCGCAGGGCTGTTCATGGAGACCCACCCGAGACCGGACGAGGCCCTCAGCGACGGCCCCAACGCCTGGCCGCTGCCGCGCATCGAGCGCCTGCTCGCGACGCTCGTCGAGATCGATCGCCTGGTCAAGGCGCACGGCTTCGCCGAGCAGGGACCCGTCTGACGGCGGGCGAACGACAGACGCCAGGACCAGATCGCCCCCCTTTGGATCGCGCCCACGCGGGCCGCCGGCGCGACGACGCAACAGCCACCCCCTGACAACCTTTCCGGAGGCAGCAGATGTCTGAGATCGTGAACGTGCGGGCACGCGAGGTGCTCGATTCGCGCGGCAATCCGACCGTCGAGGCCGACGTGATCACCGCCGCCGGTGCCTTCGGGCGGGCGATCGCGCCGTCGGGGGCCTCGACCGGGTCGCGCGAGGCGCTCGAGCTGCGCGACGGCGACAAGCGCCGCTACCTCGGCAAGGGCGTGCTCACGGCGGTGGGTAACGCCAACGGCCCCCTGCGCGACCTGCTCCTCGGCATGGACGTGGAGCAGCAGGAAGCCATCGACCGCAAGATGATCGCCGCCGACGGCACGCCCAACAAGGCGAAGCTGGGTGCGAACGCGATCCTCGCGGTGTCGCTCGCCTGCGCGCACGCCGCCGCGCAGGAGCGCGCCGAGCCGCTGTATCGCTACCTGGCGCCCAAGGGGCCGTACCGCATGCCGGTGCCGATGATGAACATCATCAACGGCGGCGCGCACGCCGACAACAGCGTGGACCTGCAGGAGTTCATGATCCTGCCGGTCGGCGCCAGCTCGATCCGCGAGGCGGTGCGCTACGGCGCGGAGGTCTTCCACGCACTGAAGTCCGTGCTGCACGGGCGCGGCCTCAGCACCGCAGTGGGCGACGAGGGCGGGTTCGCGCCGAACCTGCCGTCGAACGAGGCGGCGATCGAGGTGATCCTGGAGGCCATCGCCAAGGCGGGCTTCACGGCGGGACGCGACGTCTACCTCGGCCTCGACGTGGCGAGCTCCGAGTTCTACGAGGACGGCAGGTACAAGCTGGCGTCGGAGTCACGCGAGTTCGACGCGGCGGGCTTCACCGACTACCTCGCACGCTGGGTGGACCAGTACCCGATCATCAGCATCGAGGACGGCATGGCCGAGAACGACTGGGAGGGCTGGAAGATCCTGACCGCCAAGCTCGGGTCCCGGGTCCAGCTCGTCGGCGACGACCTGTTCGTGACCAACACGGCGATCTTCCGGCAGGGCATCGACCAGGGCGTCGCCAACTCGATCCTCATCAAGCTGAACCAGATCGGGACCCTCACCGAGACCCTCGAGGCGATCGGCATGGCCCGCGATGCGGGCTACAGTGCGGTGGTCTCGCACCGTTCGGGCGAGAGCGAGGACACGACGATCGCCGACCTGGTGGTCGCGACCAACGCCGGCCAGATCAAGACCGGCTCGCTGTCGCGCTCCGATCGCATCGCCAAGTACAACCAGCTCATGCGGATCGAGGACCAGCTCGGGGCGGATGCCGTCTACGCCGGCAAGGGCGCATTCCGCGGGCTCTGACGCCGCCGCGGGTGCTCGTGGGGCCAGACCTTGCGCTGGGTGGTACTCGTTCTCCTCGTCCTCCTCGCAGCGCTGCAGTACCGCCTGTGGGTGGGCGAGGGCAGCCTCGGCGAGATCACGGTCCTGCGCCGCGAGATCAGGGAGCAGCATCAGGAGCTCGACAGGCTGCGCGAGCGCAACCGGGCGTTGCAGGCCGAGGTCGAGGACCTGAAGCGGGGGCTGGAAGCGATCGAAGAGCGCGCGCGCTCCGAGATGGGGATGGTCAAGGAGGGCGAGGTCTTCTACCAGATCGTCGAGCCCGAGGCTAAGTCCCGGTGAGTCCCGGCGCAGCGCTCTGGGCGGTGGTTCCGGCCGCGGGTAGCGGCCTGCGGATGGGCGCGGAGGTCCCGAAGCAGTATCTGGTGCTGCGCGGTCGCTGCGTGCTCGACCACGCGCTCGCCGCGCTGCTCGGCCACCCCGCGATCCGCGGCGCGGTGGTCGCCGTCGCGGCCGACGACCTGCGCTGGCGCGACTGCGACCACGCGCGCGAGCCCCGAGTTCGCTGGGTGACCGGAGGTGCGGAGCGCTGTCACTCGGTCCTCAGCGCGCTCGACGAGTTGGCCGGCGAGGTCGCGGCGGACGACTGGGTACTGGTGCACGATGCCGCGCGACCCTGCCTCGGCCGCGCGGACCTGCACCGTCTCGTCGAGGATCTTTGCGACCACCCGGTGGGCGGCCTGCTGGGCGTTCCGGTGCGCGACACCATGAAGCGTTGCGCTGCGGACGGCTCGATCGTCGCCACGGTCGACCGTGCGGGCCTCTGGCACGCCTACACCCCGCAGATGTTTCGCTTCGGGCTGCTGAGGAGCGCCCTGCGGGCCGCGGTGGCGGCCGGCGCGCTGGTGACGGACGAGGCCGCTGCAATGGAGCGCGCGGGCCTCGTGCCGCGGGTCGTGGAGGGGAGCTTCGGCAACATCAAGGTGACGCGGCCGCAGGACCTGGCGCTCGCGGAGTTCTTCCTCGACCAGCAGGGGCGCTGATGTGCGTGTAGGACAGGGTTACGATGCCCACCGGTTCGGTGCCGACCGGCCGCTCGTCCTGGGTGGGGTTGCCGTGCCGCACGACCAGGGCCTGCTGGCGCACTCGGACGGCGACGTGCTGGTTCACGCGCTCTGCGACGCATTGCTCGGCGCGGCTGCGCTGGGCGACATCGGCCGTCACTTCCCCGATACCGACCCGGCCTATGCCGCGATCGACAGCCGCATCCTGCTGCGGCGGGTAATGGCGGCCCTGACCGACCGCGGTCTGCGCGTCCTCAACGCCGACACGACGATCGTCGCGCAGCGCCCCCGGCTCGCGGCGCATCTGCCAGCCATGCAGGCCAACCTCGCGCAGGACCTCGGTGTCGCCGTCGGGCAGGTGAACGTCAAGGCGACGACGACCGAAGGCATGGGCTTCACCGGCCGCGGCGAGGGGATCGCCGCCTATGCGGTCGTCCTGCTCGGCGACTGAGCGGCGGGCCGGCGGTGGAGCTGCCATTTGCCTTCGCCGGCCCACCGGCGCGCGGCACGATCCGCGTCACGCCTGAGGACTTCGTGGTCGACGAGGTCACCGGCATCACGCCGACGGGTGCCGGAGAGCACGCCTGGCTGCGGATACGCAAGCGCAACGCCAACACCCAGTGGGTCGCGCAGCGGCTCGCCGCTCTCGCCGGTGTCCGCGCGGTGGCGATCGGCTATGCCGGGCTCAAGGACCGCCGGGCGCTCACCAGCCAGGCCTTCACCGTGCACCTGCCCGGGCGACCCGATCCCGACTGGTCGGCGCTCGAGGGTGCGGAGATCGAGGTGCTCGAGGTCACCCGTCATCAGCGCAAGCTGCAGCGCGGGGCGCTGCGCGGCAACCGATTCCGTCTGCGCGTCTGCGACCTCGATGGCGATCCGGCACTGCTCGCGCAGCGACTCGGCCAGACGGCCGAGCGCGGAGTGCCCAACTACTTCGGCCCGCAGCGCTTCGGTCACGGTGGTGGCAACCTGGCCGCCGCCGCCGCGCTGCTGCAGGGCGCCGTGCTGGCGGACCGCTTCCAGCGCGGCATGGCCATCTCGGCCGCGCGCGCCTTTCTCTTCAACGCGGTGCTGGCGGGGCGCGTGGCGGCGGGAACCTGGGATGTGGCGCTGCCGGGCGACGTCGTCCAGCTCGACGGCCGGCGCCCGCTGTTCCGGGTCGAGCCCGACGACGGCGAGATCGACGCCCGCGTGCGCGCCCTGGCCGTCCACCCGACCGGGCCTCTGCCGGGGCGTCCGGGGCGCGCGCTCGAGCCCGGTCCCGCGGTGCAGACCCTGGAGGAGGCGTGGCTGGCGCCGCACGGCGCCTGGGTGGACGGCCTGGCCCGGCTCGGGGTCGAGGCGGAGCGCCGGGCGCTCCGGCTGAGGGTGCGAGACCTCGGCTGGGCGGTGAGCGGCGACACCCTGGACCTCGCCTTCGAGCTTCCGGCCGGGGGCTTTGCGACGACGGTGCTGCGCGAGTGCGTGGCGGTCTCAGCGCCCGCCGACGAGCCGGCGTGACAACAGCACGTACGCGGCCCCGGTGCCGCCGTCCCAACGCGGCGCGGAGCAGAATGCGAGCACCTCGGGTCGCTGTGGCAGCCAGTGGTTGACCTTCTGCTTCAGCACGGGCGGCTCGCCGCCCGATCCGAAGCCCTTGCCGTGGATCAGGCGCACACAGCGCCTCTGCCGGTGCAGCGACTGCAACAGGAAGCGCAGCAGCGCGAGCCGCGCCTCGGTCACCCGCATGCCGTGCAGGTCCAACGTCGCCTCGGGGGGGATGAGCCCGCGGCGCAGGTCGTCGTAGAGGCGCCGCTGCACCCCCGGCCGCATGAAATCCAGAAACTCGGGCGTCTCGCCGGCGCTGTCGGCGAGCTGGTCGTCGTCGCTGTCGCCCGTCGGCAGCTCGAGCGGTAGCGGGCGGCGGCGCACGCGGTGGGGCTCCGCGCGGTCCTGCGGCAACGGCTTCACGTCGCCGATCGCCTCGCGAAACAGCTCGTCGTGCGCCGGCGCGTGCTTGTCGCTCGGTTCGCTCACGGGGATCCCTCGTCGCGCCCGCAGTGTCGCGCGGCAGGATCGATCCCGACAAGGTATGGGTGCAGGCGCGTTTTCCAGTATATTTTGGCGGCGATGCGCAGCCCGAACTCGCCGCCGTCTTGTCGCCGTTCGCACCCCGCGGACCCTCCCGCCGCATGAGAATCCTGCTCAGCAACGACGACGGCTATCAGGCGCCCGGCCTGTCCGCCCTGGCGGCCGCGTTGCGCGACATCGCCGAGATCACCGTCGTGGCACCGGATCGGGACCGCAGCGGCGCCAGCAACTCCCTCACCCTCGACGCGCCGATCCGCGCGCGCGTGATGGAGAACGGTTTCATCTGCGTGAACGGTACGCCCACCGACTGTGTCCACCTGGCGATCACCGGCCTGCTGGACCACGAGCCGGACATGGTGGTGGCTGGCATCAACGCCGGTGCCAACCTCGGTGACGACGTGCTGTACTCCGGCACGGTCGCGGCGGCCACCGAGGGCCGCTTCCTCGGCTTTCCGACCATGGCGGTGTCGTCGGCGTCCCACAACCCCTTGCATCTCGACGCGGCGGCGCGGGTGGCCAGGGAGCTGGTCGAGCGGCTGCGTGCCCGCCCCTTGAGCCCCGACACCATCATCAACGTCAACGTGCCGGACCTGGCCTACGAGGCGCTGCGCGGTCTGCGCGCGACGCGCCTGGGTCACCGCCACAAGGCGGAGCCGGTGGTGCGGATGGTCGATCCGCGCGGCCACTCGGTCTACTGGGTGGGCCCGGCCGGGCCGGAACAGGACGCCGGGCCGGGCACCGATTTCGACGCCGTACGCAACGGCTACGTCTCCGTGACGCCGCTTCAGGTCGATTTGACCCGGCACGCCGCCCTGCCGCTGCTCGCCGACTGGCTGGGGAGCGGGTAGTGGCGCTCGGGACCCAGCACCGGGGTATCGGCATGACCTCCCAGCGCACGCGCGAGCGGCTGGTGCAGCGCCTGCGGGAGGAGGGCATCCGGGACGAGCGCGTCCTGGCGGCGATGCGCGAGATCCCGCGCCACATCTTCGTCGACGAGGCGCTCGCCAGCCGCGCCTACGAGGACACCGCGCTGCCGATCGGCTTCGGCCAGACGATCTCCCAGCCCTACATCGTGGCCCGAATGACGGAGGCGATCCTGGCGGGGGGGCCGATCAACGACCTGCTGGAGATCGGTACCGGGTCGGGATACCAGACCGCAGTGGTGGCCCGGCTCGTGCGGCGGGTCTACAGCGTGGAGCGCATCGAGGGGCTGCTCGCCCTGGCCCGCGAGCGCCTGCGCGAGCTCGGTCTGCGCAGCGTGCGCCTCAAGCACTCCGACGGAACGATCGGCCTGCCGGAGTACGCGCCCTTCGACGCGATCCTCGTCACGGCGGCCCCGGAGGTCATCCCCAATGCGCTGCTCGAGCAGCTCAAGCCGGGCGGCAGGATGGTGTTGCCGGCGGGCGGCCGCGAGGAGCAGCGGCTGCTGCGCATCACGCGCACGGCGCGCGGGTTCGCCAAGGAGGTGCTGGAGCGGGTCGCCTTCGTACCGCTGCTCGGTGGGGTGCAGTGAGGTTTGCGCGGGTCGCTCCAGCGACGGTGGTGGCGCCTCGTCGCAGGGCCGGTCGCAGGCGCTGGCGCGACGCCCTGCTCGGCATGCTGGTCGCCGTGCTCGCGGGCTGCGGCACCACGCGCTGGAATGCCCCCGCGGAGAGTCGTGCGGGCGACGGGCGCACCATCACCGGGCCGACCTACAAGGTCAGGGCGGGCGACACGCTTCAGGTCATCGCCGCGCAGGCCGGCGTCGACCAGCGCCGGATCGCGGAGTGGAATCAGCTCGCGTCACCCGACCGGATCTTTGTCGGCCAGGTGCTCAGGTTGACGCCGCCGGGCAACGGTGACACGCGCGTGGCCAGTCGACCCGCGGGCGCGACCGGCGGAAGGCAGGCGGAGGACGCAACGCCGTCGGACGCGCGGCCGGTACCGGCCCAGGTGCGTCCGGCGAGCGCGGCGGGCGCAGAGAGCCTGCGCTGGCAGTGGCCGACGGCGGGCCGGGTGGTCGAGCGCTTCTCGGCCAGCGACCCCAACCGCAAGGGCGTGAAGATCGGCGGCAAGGCCGGTCAGTCGATCGTCGCTGCGGCGGGCGGGACCGTCGTCTACAGCGGCAGTGGACTCGTCGGATACGGCCAACTTATCATCATCAAGCACAACAACAATTATCTAAGTGCCTACGGGCACAATCGAAAGCTCCTGGTTCAGCAGGGCGACCAGGTCACCAAAGGAACGCAGATCGCCGAAATGGGGCTCGCTGGCGGCGCACCCGTGCTGCACTTCGAGATCCGGCGTGACGGCGATCCCGTGGATCCCCTGGCGTTGCTGCCGCGACGGTGAGAGACGCGGTGTCGGCGCCTCGTGGTGGCGGCGTCGCCGGAGACGGAGGATGGTGGCCACGCCGGAGGAAGAAGAGGAGGTGACACCGGAGCCCATGGGTGTCGAGGACTTCGTCGAGGATCTCGACAAGCCGCTCGACGAGGACGGGCTTCCGGAGGTGGACGATTCGCCCGACGAAACGGTCGAGGCCGAAGAGTCCCCGCTGTTCGCGGCGGGCGAGGTGCCGGACGGCCAGCTCGACGCCACGCGCCTCTACCTGAGCGAGATCGGCTTCTCGAAGCTGCTGACGCCGGACGAGGAGGTCAGCCTCGCGCGGCTCGCCCAGCGCGGCGACGCCCCGGCGCGCCGGCGCATGATCGAGAGCAACCTGCGGCTCGTCGTAAAGATCGCGCGCCGCTACATGAACCGCGGCCTGGCGCTGCTCGACCTCATCGAGGAAGGCAACCTGGGCCTCATCCGGGCGGTGGAGAAGTTCGACCCGGAGCGCGGGTTCCGCTTCTCCACCTATGCGACCTGGTGGATCCGGCAGACCATCGAGCGCGCGATCATGAACCAGACGCGCACCATCCGGCTGCCGATCCACGTCGTGAAGGAGATCAACGTCTACCTGCGGGCCGCGCGGCAGCTGGCACAGCGTCTCGACCACGAGCCGAGCCCGGAGGAGATCGCCGTGCTGCTCGACAAGCCGATCGGCGAGGTGGAGCGCATGCTCGGGTTGAACGAGCGGATCGCGTCGGTGGACATGCCCTACGGCAAGGAGGCCGACCGGCCGCTGCTCGACACCATCCCCGACGAGAACGCGCTCGATCCCACGGAGCGCATCCAGAACGAGGGGTTGACGGCGCAGATCGAGCGCTGGCTCGCGAAGCTCAACGACAAGCAGCGCGAGGTGGTCGAGCGCCGTTTTGGGCTACACGGCTACGAGCACTCGACGCTCGAGCAGGTCGCCGCCGAGCTCGGCGTCACCCGCGAGCGGGTGCGCCAGATCCAGATGGACGCGCTGAAGCGGTTGCGTCACATCCTCGAGCAGGACGGGTTCTCCGTCGACACGATCTTCAAGTGACCGGGCGGGCCACGTCCGGCGGCATCGCCCTCTCGAAATCGGGCGGCGCCAGCACGGCGACCACCCGCCGACCCTCGGCCAAGAGCAGGTTGTACGTCCGGCAGGCGGCTGCCGTCGTCATGATCTCGACGCCGATGCCGCGCTCGCTGAACGGGAGCAGCAGTGTGGGCCGCGGCAGCAGGGCGCGCCGGCCGGTACCGAGCAGCAGCACCTGCGGGGTCAACGCGACGAGCTCGGTGAGCTGCTCGGGACCGAGCGCCATCGGGTCGGTCACGGGCCACCAGGGCGAATGGAGGCGATCGGCGCAGACCAGCAGGGTAGCCGTGTGGCGCTGCCCCCGGATCACCACGCCGGTCTCGTCATAGCCCTGGATCGCGTAGCCGCCGCCGCTGTCGTCCGGTGCGAAGCGCATGTTCGCACCTTAGTGCCTGGCGGCCGCCGTCTCAAGGCCGGCCGCGGACGCAAATTGACGGCTCGTTTGGCGCTCGGGTAGCCTTCTCCCCTTTCTCGCACCGACGTTTCGCCGTCGAGGTCTTGTCGTGCCGACCCCCGATCAGGAAGAGTTTCGCCGCATCAAGCGGCTGCCGCCGTATGTCTTCGCGATCGTCAACGAGCTGAAGGCGGCGGCACGGGCGCGCGGCGAGGACATCATAGATTTCGGGATGGGCAATCCCGACCAGCCGACGCCGCAGCACATCGTCGACAAGCTCGTCGAGGTCGCCCAGCGGCGCGACACGCATCGCTACTCGATGTCGAAGGGCATCCCGCGACTGCGCCGCGCGATCTCGCTGTGGTATCGGGACCGCTACGGCGTCGACATCGATCCCGAGACCGAGGCGATTGTCACGATCGGCTCGAAGGAAGGCCTGGCGCACCTCGCGCTCGCCACGACCGGGGCGGGCGACACCATCCTGGTGCCCAATCCGGCCTATCCGATCCATCCCTACGGCTTCATCATCGCCGGGGCCGACGTGCGGCACGTGCCGCTGGTGCCGGGCGTCGACTTCTTCGAGAAGCTGCACGAGGCGGTGGTGGACTCGTGGCCACGGCCGAAGATGCTGGTCCTGAACTTTCCGGGCAACCCGACCACGCAGTGCGTCGAGCTGGATTTCTTCGAGCGCGTCGTCGACATCTGCCGGCACTACGGGATCTGGGTCATCCACGACCTCGCCTATTGCGACATCGTGTTCGACGGCTACCGCGCGCCGTCGATCCTGCAGGTGCCAGGGGCCAAGGAGATCGCCGTCGAGTTCTACACCCTGTCGAAGTCATACAACATGCCGGGGTGGCGCGTCGGCTTCATGTGCGGCAACAGCAGGCTGGTCGGTGCCCTGGCGCGCATCAAGTCGTACCTGGACTACGGCACCTTCACGCCGATCCAGGTCGCGGCGATTGCCGCCCTCGAGGGGCCGCAGGACTGTGTCGCGGAGATCCGCGACATGTACCAGAGCCGCCGCAACGTCCTGTGCGAGGGCCTGAACGCCGCAGGGTGGCGCGTCGATAAGCCGAAGGCGACGATGTTCGTCTGGGCGCCGATACCCGAGCCGTATCGCGCGATGGGCTCGCTCGAGTTCTCCAAGAAGCTGCTCGTCGAGGCCAAGGTCGCGGTGTCGCCCGGCATCGGTTTCGGCGAGCACGGCAACGACTACGTGCGGTTCGGTCTCATCGAGAACGAGCACCGGACGCGCCAGGCCGTGCGGGGGATCCGCGACATGTTCCGGCGCGACGGCGTGCTGACGGGCGCCTGAGTGGCGCGGGGAGACATAGCGTGGAACCGGTGAAGGTGGGTCTCCTGGGGCTGGGCACGGTGGGTGGCGGGACGGTCACCGTCCTTGCGCGCAACCGCGACGAGATCGTCCGCCGCGCGGGTCGGGACATCGTCATCTCGCACGCCGCCGCGAAGGCCTTCCGCCGCGAGGCGATCGAGGGCATCGAGCGGATCCCGCGCGTCTCCGACGACGCCTGGCAGGTCGTGGCCGATCCGGAGGTGGCGATCGTCATCGAGCTGATCGGCGGCTATTCCCCCGCGCGCGAGCTCGTGCTGCAGGCGATCGAGAACGGCAAGCACATCGTCACCGCCAACAAGGCGCTGATCGCGAAGCACGGCAACGAGATCTTCGCCGCGGCCCAGCGCAAGGGCGTGATGGTGGCGTTCGAGGCGGCGGTGGCCGGCGGCGTCCCCATCATCAAGGCGCTGCGCGAGGGGCTCGCCGCGAACCGGATCGAGTGGATCGCCGGCATCATCAACGGCACCAGCAACTACATCCTGACGCAGATGCGGGATCACGGGCGATCGTTCGACGACGCCCTCGCGGAGGCGCAGGCGCTCGGCTACGCCGAGGCCGACCCCACGTTCGACGTCGAGGGTGTGGATGCCGCGCACAAGCTCACCATCCTCGGCTCGCTCGCCTTCGGAATCCCCTTGCAGTTCGACAAGGTCTACGTCGAAGGCATCACGCGCATCGAGCCGCAGGACGTCGCCAACGCCGAGGAGTTCGGCTACCGCATCAAGCTGCTCGGCATCACGCGCAAGACCGAGCGCGGCGTCGAGCTGCGCGTCCATCCCACATTGATCCCGGCGCGCCGCCTGATCGCGAACGTGAACGGGGTGATGAATGCCGTGTTGATCGAGGGCGATGCCGTCGGTCCAACCCTCTATTACGGCGCGGGCGCCGGTTCGCTGCCGACGGCGTCGGCGGTCATCGCGGACGTCGTGGACGTGGTGCGGGCCCTCACGACCGACCCCGAGAACCGGGTTCCGCACCTCGCCTTCCAGCCCGGCGAGCTGCGCGACCTTCGCGTGCTTCCCATCGACGAGATCGAGACGGCCTACTACCTGCGGCTGCAGGCCGAGGACCGCCCGGGCGTGATCGCTGCGGTGGCGGGCATCCTCGGGGACGCCGGCATCAGCATCGAGGCGATCCACCAGCAGGAGCCGGGTGAAGACGACACGCACGTGCCTCTCGTCATGCTGACGCACCGCGTCAGGGAAGGGCAGATGAACGCGGCGATCGCGCGCATCGAGGCGCTCGACAGCATTCGCGGATCGGTCACCCGCATCCGGGTGGAGCAGCTCGCGGGCTGACCAGCGGCCGGGCGCGGCTTCCTGCCGCGCTCTTGATTGACGTCAATGTGACGAGTCCGCGCGACGGCTTAGCTTTGCCGGCGCACGGATTGGTCGTTTCCGTGGGTAGAGCGCTAGTTGCGGGTCGAGGGCGCCGGTGGCCGACAAGCCTCCCGGACAGCGGTTCTCTCGGCCCGCTCTGTTTTTCAGCGCCGACGCAGGCGGTCAGGTCGCGTCGCCGTGCCTCAGCGGCGCGGTGCCGGCGCGGTGCTGATGCCGTGCTCGATCGCGAAATCCAGCATCCGCCGGATCGGCAGCACGGCCCGCTCGCGGATCGCGGGGTCGATCACCACCTCGTTGTGGCCGCGCTGCAGCACGGCCTCCAGGTTCTGCAGGGCGTTCATCGCCATCCAGGGGCAGTGGGCGCAGCTCTCGCACGTTGCCCCCTCGCCGGCCGTCGGTGCCGGGATCAGGGTCTTGTGCGGCGCGAGCTGGCGCATCTTCCAGAAGATGCCCGCGTCCGTCGCCACGATGAACTCGGTGTTCGGCAGCTCGGTGACGGCACGAATGAGCGCGGTCGTCGAGCCGACCACGTCGGCCTGGTCGACGACCTCGTCGGGTGATTCGGGGTGCACGAGCACCGCCGCCGCGGGGTGGAGGCGGCGCAGCCGCTCTAGGGCGAAGCCCTTGAACTCCTCGTGCACGACGCAGGCGCCGGGCCATAGCAGCATCTCGACACCCGTCACGCGCTCAATGTAGTGGCCGAGGTGCTTGTCCGGTGCCCAGAGCACCTTCTCGCCGCGCTGGTGCAGGTGCCGGACGATGGGCAGGGCGATGCTCGAGGTCACCATCCAGTCGGCGCGGGCCTTCACGGCCGCGCTGGTGTTCGCGTACACGACCACGCTGTGGTCCGGGTGGGCGTCGCAAAAGGCCGCGAACGCATCCGCCGGGCAGCCCTCGTCGAGCGAGCAGGTCGCGCCGAGGTCCGGCATCAGCACCCGCTTCTCGGGGTTCAGGATCTTGGCCGTCTCGCCCATGAAGCGGACACCGCACACCACCAGCGTCTCGGCGTCCGTGGTCGTGCCGAAGCGCGCCATCTCCAGCGAGTCGGCGACGCAGCCGCCCGTCTCCTCGGCGAGCGCCTGCAGGTCGCCGTCGACGTAGTAGTGCGCCACGAGCAGTGCGTTGCGCTCCTCGAGCAGCCGCCTGATCCGGTCCTGCAGGGCGCCTTTCTCGGCGGGCCCGAGCGCCGGCCACTGCGGGGCCGGCGGCGCCGGGATGACGGGCGGCAGCTTCAGGTCGATGTTCGGGATGGGCATGGGCGGCTCGTCGTGGTGCGGCGTCGTCCCTAAGTCTACCCGCCCTGGGGCAGAGCGCGGCCATAAAGAAACCGCGTGCGCCGACGCCACAGAGGACGTACGGAACCCCACAGCCAGAGGCCTCGATGACGGTCGCGCAGACTCTCGTGCAGGAGCAGAGCATCTTCGACACGGCCGAGCTGCCGCCGCTGTCGGTGACTGCCAACCGGCTGCTCGCCCTGCTGAGCGACCCGGACCTCGACATCTGCGACCTCGCGGGCGTGATCGACCAGGACCCGCCCCTGGCGGCCCGGATCATCGGCCTGGCCAACGCCGCGTACTTCTCGCCGCGCACCCCGGTGGTGAACGTCTACCAGGCGATCCTGCGCGTGCTCGGCATGAACTTCGTGCGCAACCTGGCCCTGAGCATGGTGGTGGCCGGCAGCTTCGACCCGGCCCGCTGCCCGGGCTTCAACGTCCGGCGCTACTGGTTCGAGGCCCTGGCGGCGGGTGTGCTGGCGCACACGCTGGCGGTCAAGGCACCGCCCGGCGGGCGGCCCGGATCCGAGCTCTACTACCTGGGGGGGCTGCTTCACAACCTCGGGCTCCTCTTCCTCGCCCACGCCAGACCCCGCCAGACCGCCCAGGTCTTCGCGGAGAAGGCCCGCGACCCGGAGCATCCCCTGCTGGACCTGTTCCGCGCCCGGGTCGGCGCGACACCGGGGAGCGCGGGGCTGTGGCTGGCCGAGCGCTGGAGCCTGCCGGCTGCGGTGGTGGAGATCCTCGTGGCGGTCGAGACGCCGGTCGTCGTGGGCGACTACCGATCGCCCGCGGCCGTGGTCCGCGCTGCGGTGCGGATGGCGCGCACCTGCTCCCCGGACGACGAGCCGCTGCCGGAGCGGCCGGTGGGGCACTTCCTCGGGCTGGGGCTCGACAGCCGGATCGCGGACGCGGTGGAGTCCGACTTCCTGGCCCGCTGCCCGGAGCTGCGGGCGCTGGCGAGCCTTCTGGCCTGAGGCGCGCGACGATTCAGGGACACAGAGTGGGGGCGGACGCCTGTAGCCGCTCGGTCCGGGAGAGGGCCGGGCAGGACCCTGTGCCGCCGGGCGGCGGCACGCGAGCCCACGGGCATGTGCTCAGGGCGTCTCCCGGACCGGGCTCGAGGCCCCCCCCGGCGGCGCCTCCCGGTCACTCCGTGCCGGTAGACACCGCTTCGGGTGTCGACGATGCCAAGACCGGCCGCTCGTCCCCCGAAGGGTTGGTGAACCGGTCGTTGAGCGTCTGGACGTAGGTGTCGGTGTCCTCGATCACCCGTGCGAGCTGGCGGCGCGTGCGCTTGGTCCAGCCGGCAGGATCGGCGTGCCAGATGCTGCGCCACGGGCGCGTGGACTTGAGGAAGGCGGAGAGCACGTCGCCCCGCAGCTTCAGCTGCGCCACCTGACCGCGTAGCCAGGGTGTGAGCGACCGGGCCGCCAGGCCGCGGATGAAGAAGTGCACACCCAGCGCCCCCAGCAGCGCCAGAACCGCCACCAGGGTACCAACGCCGACCGGGCCGACGGACGCGCCCGCCCAGGGGGGCCGGAAGCCGGCGCCCTGCCACCAGCCGAGCTGGATGCTCAGGCCGAGCAGGAGGGCGAGCAGGATGCCGAACACGACGGCGTCACCGACCAGGACGCGCCGCCGCCAGAACCGCAGGGCCCGGGTGAGCAGCGGAACTGTCTTCTCCTCGATGTCGCGGGCGGTCTTTTCCAGGACCCCGATGATCCGGTAGGCCCGCTCGACCTCGACCTGGTGGATGCGCTGGTGGATCTCCGAAAGGTCCGCGTCCCGCTTCGACTCGAAGCGCCGCCGCCGGGCCTCGTCGGCGATCGGCACCGCGGCGACGGGGCTGTAGACGGTGTAGAACCGGCCGGCGGTGAGGCCGCGCTCGCCGAGGGCGCGCTGCCAGGCGGCGACGACGTCCTCCGGGTTGTCCTCCCGCGCCGTGGTGTCCAACTGGTTGAGAATATAAAGAAATTTCCCTGAATCCGGGCGCTTGATCGTGGCGCTCACCAGATGGTCCAGGGTGTCCCGCATGGCCCCGGGCTCCGGGTGCCGGGCGTCGAAGAACACCAGCACCAGATCGGACAGATCCATCATGTGGTCCGTGATCCGCAGGGTGGACGTTCGCTGGGCATCCGCGTCGAAACCGGGCGAGTCGATCAGGATCTTGCCCTTGAGGCGGTCGCTCGCGCAGGTCTTGAGCTGGAGGTAGGCGTCGATCCGATCGCCTTCGCCCGTGGCGACCTGCTCGATGTCGTTGCTGATCTGATAGAAGGGGAATCGGGGATCGGCATCCAGCGCGACGCCCGGCAAGACGTGCGGGCGCTCGTCCCGGCTGTAGCAGATCACCGTGAAGCGGTCGTCCACGGCCTGGTTGCCCGTCCGCTGCAGCTTCTGGTCCAGGTAGTCGTTGATGAAGGTCGACTTCCCCGAGGAGAAGGTGCCCAGGACCGACACCAGGGGCCACCAGGGTATCTGGGTGGCGAACGACGCCTCCTGCGGCAGCAGCCCTAGCCGGTAGGCGACGCCGTCGAGGGCGCGGAAGCTCTGCACCGTGTGGAGCAGGACGGGATTCTCCTGGGCGAGGTGGCCCTCGAGGCTCTTGAGCCGACTTTCGATCACGCTGCCAGGTACGCTGCTCACGGCGACTCCTCCCTCCCATGTGACTGGCCGGCGCCGCGCTGCGGTCACCGGCCGTCAGGGCAGTTTAGACCGCCGCTCGCTCGGGTGAACAGGATGGCCTGCCGGCCGGGGCCGGGTTCTGCCCTAAACCGGCGTCTCGGCGTGCATTCGGTTGCTTTTCTGCCATGCGATGGGGGATACTTTTTTCTCTAACAAACGGTCCGGGGATTCCTTTCTGGAGGCCGTTTCACGAAGAAATCCAACATTGCGCAACCATAAGGAGGATGCCATGGCCGAACTGTTTTCTGACGAGTGGATGAAGAGCTTCCTGCAGCAGTGGAATGCTGAGCCGGAGCTCTCGGACGCGCTGTCGCAGATCGGGTTCAACAGCGTGATCGGTTACGGCTTTCCCGATGATGCTCAGCCGCGCGGTGTCATCACGATCGAGAATGGCAAGGCGACGGCCGCAGGGCTGTACAACGGCGAGGCGCTGAGCTGGGATCTGCGTTGCACGCCGGATCAGTGGAAGAAGTGGATGACGGATCCGCCCGGCATGATGAAGCTGGGAATGGCCTTCACCACCGGCAAAATCAAGTTCAAGGTCGGCGATTACGGGGCGATGCTCAAAGACCCGCGGATGGCCGGTCCCTTCATCAAGAGCTTCACCGTGATGGGCCGGGCCTGACCTTGGCGCGTCCATGGAATGGCGCCGGCCTTGGCCGGCGCCCGTGCTTTCTGCCGCGTTTGCAGTCAACTCACTAGGTTTCTTCGCGATGAGAATCTCACCCAAGTCGTTGGCGATGGCAGCGGGCCTCGCGCTCGTGACAGCCGCGGGTCTCAGTGTCGGCCAGAGCGCGGATCGCGGCGAGTACGTCGTGCAGCAGTCGCGCGGCGCGCCGACCGTCTCGCTCGGCGGCACGGTCGTGCCTTACAAGGAGGTCACGCTCGCCGCGCAGGTGCCGGGCCGCGTGAAGTACCTCGCCGGTATCGAGGGTGACACGTTCAAGGAAGGCACTCTGCTGGTCGCTCTCGACGACACCGAGCTGATCGCCAAGCGCAACGCCGCCCTGGCCCAGCTCGCCAGCGCGGAGGCGCAGTGGCGCAATGCCGGCATTCAGTATTCGCGCGAGGTGTTCTCGCCGCAGGCGAAGAGTGCACCGGGCGGCATGGGCATGCCGAACCTGTTCGATCAGATGTTCACCAAGCCGGCCGAGTCCTTCTTCGGTCAGCGCAGTCAGGGTGCCGAGCGCAGCGCCGACCTGTACTCGTCGGGCGTGCGCATCGAGCAGGCGCGCAACCAGATCATGCAGGTGCAGTCGGAGATCCGTGCCGTCGACGCCAAGCTGCGTGACGCACGCAGCGAGGCGCCGTTCAACGGCGTCATCATGAAAAAGTTCGTCGAAGTCGGCGACACCATGCAGCCCGGGCAGCCGCTGCTGGTGTTCGCGGACGTCGAGTACCTGCAGATGGAGGTCGACGTGCCGGCGCGCCTGCGGCCCGGGCTGCAGGACGGCATGATGCTCCAGGCCGAGCTGGACGTGGGCGGACAGATGGTGCCAGTCAGGGTCGCGCAGATTTTCCCGATGGCCGACGCCCAGCGCCACACGGTCAAGGTCAAGCTCGATCTGCCGCAGGGCATGGCGGCACCCGGCATGTATGCCAAGGTGCTGGTCCCCGACCTGACTGCGCCGGCTCGGGAGGCGCCCGTCATACCGACGACGGCGATTCGCTACAACGGCAGCCTGCCGGCCGTCTACGTGGTCGCAAAGAACGGCGAGGCCGAGCTGCGCATGATCCGCGTGGGCGAGAACCTGAGCGGCGGATTCACCACCGTCCTGTCGGGGCTGGCTGCCGGAGAAAGGATTTTGCGTGACCCGCCGGCCAGCGTGGCGGCTGGCTGGGCGCCGGCCGAGCCGCGCCCGCGGCGCTGAGATCGCGCCGGCCATGGGGCCAGGCGGCGTCGGCCCCAGGCGACCACCGTTCGGTGGTCTCCGAGCAACCCTTAGGCGAAGTCTCAGACCATGAGCCAGCAGGATACCCGCCCCTCCCACTCTGCTCCCGACACGCCGCTCAGTGACGAGCAACTCGGTCTGGCCGGTCGCACGGCGCGGTTCTTCATCAACTCGCCGCTGTCGCCATTGTTCTTCATGGCGATGATGCTGATGGGCCTGATGGGTCTGCTGGTGACGCCGCGCCAGGAGGATCCGCAGATCTCCGTGCCCATGGTGGACATCTTCGTGTCCTACCCCGGCGCCTCGGCACAACAGGTGTCCACCGTGGCGATCGCCCCGCTCGAGCGGATCATGAGCGAGATCCAGGGGGTCAAGCACGTTTACTCGGCCTCCGAGCGGGGGCGAGGGATGGTGACCATCCAGTTCGAGGTCGGCGAGCAGATGGGCCCCTCGCTGGTCAAGGTCAACGACAAGATCCAGTCCAACATGGACAAGATCCCGCCGGGCGTGTCGCCGCCGCTGATCAAGGCGCGGGGCATCGACGACGTGCCCGCGGTCAACGTCACGCTCTGGTCGAAGGACGTCGACAAAGACGGCGTGCCGGACGTGGACGACGGCCAGCTGCGCATGCTGGCCCTCGACGTCCTGCAGAGCGTCAAGGAAATTCCCAATACGGGCAGCGGCTTCGTGGTCGGCGGTCGCTCCGAGCAGGTGCGGATCGAGGTCTATCCGGAGCGCCTCGCCGGCTACAACATCAGCCTCGACCAAGTGGCCCAGACCATCAAGACGGCGAACTCGGAGCAGCAGGCTGGCGGCGTCGAGTCGGGTAACGCCCATATCAACGTGGTCACGGGCTCCTTCCTGCGCTCGGCGGACGACATCAGCCGCCTCGTCGTCGGCACGCACAACAACGTTCCGGTCTACGTCCACGACGTTGCGCGCGTGGTCCAGGAGCCGGAGGACGCCAAGCAGCTGGTCGCGTACTACACCGGGCCGTCCTACAAGGGCGAGGCCAAGGCCGACGGCGCGCCGGCAGTGACGCTCGCGGTGGCCAAGAAAGAGGGCACCAACGGCGTGACGGTCGCCAATGCGATCATCAGTCGCGTGGAGGACCTCAAGGGCCGACGCATCCCCAGCAACGTCGAGGTCTCGATCACCCGCAACTACGGCGAGACCGCGAACGACAAGGTCAACGAGCTGATCTTCAAGCTCTTCATGGCGACCGGCTTCGTCTTCCTCCTGGTGCTCGGTGCCTTCCGCGCCTTCCGGCCGGCGATCGTGGTGCTGCTGGTCATCCCGGTGGTCCTGCTGTTCACCGTGTTCTGCGCCTGGCTGATGGGCTACACGATCGACCGTGTCAGCCTGTTCGCCCTGATCTTCTCGATCGGCATCCTCGTGGACGACGCGATCGTCGTCGTCGAGAACATCTACCGCCGCTGGCTCGAGGAGGGCCGTACCGACACGAATACGGCGGTGGACGCGGTGCGCGAGGTCGGCAACCCGACGATCCTGGCGACCTTCACCGTCATCGGCGCGCTGCTGCCGATGGGTTTCGTCAGCGGCATGATGGGCCCGTACATGGAGCCCATCCCGGCGCTCGGCTCGGTGGCCATGCTGATCTCGTTGTTCGCCGCCTTCGTGTTCACGCCCTGGCTCGCGATCTCGAGGTGGCTGCGGCCGACCATGAGCTACCTCGAGAAGGCCGAGAAGCGGGAGCACAAGACCGCCCAGCGGCTCGAGGGACTGTTCCGTGGGCTGCTGATTCCGCTCATCGAGTCGCCCCGCAAGCGGCTGTTGTTCCGCATCGCTCTGTGGGGTTCCTTCGCCTTTGCCTGCTCGATGTTCTACACGAAGTGGGTCGCGGTGAAGATGCTGCCCCTCGACAACAAGCCGGAGTTCTCGGTCGTCCTCGACATGCCCGAAGGCACGGCGCTCCCGGTCACTGCCAACCTCCTGCATCGCATCACGGAGAAGATCCGGACCCAGCCCGAGGTGACGGCGCTGCAGGTGTACGCCGGCACGGCGCGGCCTTACGACTTCAACGGTATGGTGCGCCATTACTATCTGCGCAGCGAGCCCTGGCAGGGCGAGGTCCAGGTGCAGCTGCTGCACAAGCGTGACCGCAAACGCTCGAGCCACCAGATCGCCGTTGCGACGCGCGAGTTGTTGCAGGGCCTCATCAAGGGTACGGGGGCACGCATCGCAGTCGTGGAGATGCCCCCAGGCCCCCCGGTGCTGCAGTCCGTCGTCGCGGAGGTCCACGGGCCGTCGCAGGAGGTCCGACGGCAAGTCGCGCGCGATCTCACCGAGCGGTTCGCGGCCGCCGAAAGCCTGGCCGACGTCGACAACATGATGCGCGACCCGTACGAATACTGGCGCTTCCACGTCGACACCGAGAAGGCGGTGCGCCGCGGGATATCCGTCGATTCGATCAACCGCAACCTGTCGATGGCCTTGGGCAGCGCGACCCTTGGCGACGTCAAGCAACGCGCGGGTCACGAGCCGATCAACATCGTCATGCAGGTGCCTCTGGCGGAGCGTTCGCAGGTGACGCGCCTCGGGGATCTGCCGATCCAGTCCCAGTCGGGCGTCACCGTCCCGCTGCGCGAGCTTGGCGAATTCAAGCGCGTGAAGGAGGACGACATCGTGTACCGCAAGGACCTGCGGGACGTCGAGTTTGTCCTGGCCGATGTCACCGGCCGGCTCGCGGCGCCGGTGTACGGCATGTTCCAGGTCCAGGACGCCCTCGCGGCCGAGGGCTACCGGACGCCCGACGGCGTCGCGCTCGAGGGCTACTGGCTCGGTCCCCCGAAGGACGACAAGGTCTCGTCCTTTGAATGGACGGGCGAGTGGACGGTCACCTTCGAGACCTTCCGCGACATGGGTGCGGCGTTCATGGTGGCGCTGGTGCTGATCTACGTGCTGGTCGTGTGGGAGTTCGGCAATTTCCGCATCCCCGCCCTGATCATGGCGCCGATTCCGCTGACGCTGCTGGGCATCATCCCCATGCACGCGATCATGGGCGCGGAGTTCACCGCGACCTCGATGATCGGCTGGATCGCGCTCGCCGGCATCATCGTGCGCAACTCGATCCTGCTCGTGGACTTCTCCATCCATGAGGTCCAGCGCGGCGTGCCGGTGACGGAGGCCGTGATCCGCTCCTGTAAGACCCGTACCCGGCCGATCATGATCACCGCGCTGGCGTTGGTCGCCGGCTCGTCTGTGATCTTCACCGACCCGATCTTCCAGGGCATGGCCATTTCGCTGGCGTCGGGCGTGATGGTGTCGACGATCCTCACCCTCGTGGTGATCCCCCTCGGCTGCATCAAGGCCGAACGCGCCCTCTGCCAGGTGGCCGCTGCCGGCTGCGCTCCGGGCACCCCGCTGCCGGAGGCCATCCTCGCGGTCACCGCCCCCGTCCAGCAGGCAGTGGCGCCAGCGGCCCGGAAGTCGTCATTCTCGTTCTCGAACCTGCTGTTCACGGTCTGGGCGAAGGTCGCGGGCGCGCTGATGATGGTTTTCTACGCGATCCGCGGCATCTTCCTGCTGCTCGGCCAGATGATCTCGAAGCCGGCGAAGCCCGCACCGGCGCCCGCGGCGTCGAAGCCGTCGGCGGCGTCCCCGGTCGTTCACAGCGGCCCGGTGTCGGTCACGCAGCCCGCGCCGACGCCGGAGACGGCGACACCCGGCCATCCGGCGGTTTCGGCCGGGCCGGGCGTGACCAAGGTCATAACGCCGGCCAAGGCAACCATCGTTCCGCCAGAGCCTTCCAAGGCTCCGGCGGCGGCCCCCGTGGCGCCGCCCACCGCGGCGGTGGCAGCGGCCGAGCCGGGAGCCCCTGGGGCCTCCGTCGCCGCCAATGGCAAGAAGACGGCGGCCCAGGCGGCGGCAGCGACGCCGAGCCGGCCGGTGAAGGAGGACAAGGTGGTCGAGGCGGCGCCCGCCCTGAGCGCCGAGGGGCGTGCGAAGGCCTCGGGTCGGCGGGGCATCCGACTCAAGCTGATCAAGCCCGGCGAGAACGACTCGGGGCTCAAGTAGCGGTGCTGACGAGCCCGGCTTCGGCCGGCTCGGGCGGTCTTTGGATCCGGCGTCACGGCGAATTACACTCCGCCCCGCGCCATCATCGCGCCCTCACGGGAAACCGTGGGGGCGTTTTACGGAGGCGGTCATCGACCGGCCCAGCCACAGCGTGACGGGATCTCCACGGACGACGGGTTTCCGCCGGCCGGCTGCCGCCTCTGTGCTGATCCTGGGGTTGTGGGGTGGGATGTCCGGCTGGGCCGCCGACTGGAGCTCTGGTTCGAGCTACAACTACCCGGGGGCCTCGGGTCCCGCGGCCGACGCCTACGGCCGGTACCAACAGGGAGCCGGCGGCAGCTATCGGCCCACCGACGGCGCGAGCGGACCCTGGCATGCGCCCACGGGTACCGGCGCGGGCGCCACCTGGTCGTCTTCCGCCTGGGCGGAGGGCGGCGGCGCATCGGCATGGGATGACCAGCCGCAGGGTAATCGTGGGGGCCCCCGCACCGGGCAGTCCGAGCGGCCCCTGGCGGACTACCGGTTTCGCCAGCGCCCCGAGGACAAGGCGAAGATGCCGGACGATGCGCTGCGCTACCGGCCGGACCCTGAGCTCGCCCGGCGGTCGCAGCAGTTCTGGGGTGTGCCCGGCCAGGATCCTTCCAGCTTTGGGGGCGGGCCGGGGGTCGTCTTCCGTCCCCTGCGCCCGGAGCAGGAGCAGTCCAGCAGGCCCAAGACCGGGCAGTACCGTGGGGAGCCTGCCCAGCCACCCCAGGCCGGCTACCCGGGCACGCCTTCGTACAGCTACGGCTATCCGTATTGAGTGGTCTCGGTCCAGGACACATCGCCGGCCAGGGTAGATTTGCCCTGGCGCGGGACTCCCGGGACCCGGGACGCGATCGAGCGAAGAGGAGACTCGAGATGAAGAGAGTAATGATTGCGGCAATCGGCGTCGTTCTCGGGGCGGGCGTCGCGCCGGCGTTGGCCGGTGCGCAGTTCTCGGCCGAGTCCGTGCAGACGACGGCGCAGGGCGAGGCCACGACGAGCAAGATCTACGTCGGCGACAATCGGGTGCGAACCGAGGGCGCGCAGAACGGTCAGCAGTTCGTGCAGGTCTCCGACAACGCGAACGGCGTGACCTACATCATCATCCCCGAGCAGCGCAGCTACATCGAAATGCGCGTGCCGGGCACGGCCCCCGCGCAGCAGGGCAAGGCCGTCGACCCCTGCGCCAACCTCCAGGGCGTGACCTGCCGCAAAGTCGGCGGCGAGGCGGTTGCCGGCCGTGCGGCGACGCGCTGGGAGATGACCAGCAGTGCGGGTGGCCAGACGCGCAGCATGACCCAGTGGATCGACGACGAGCGCGGGACGCCGCTGCGCGTCCAGGCCTCGGACGGCTCTGCCACGGAGGCCAAGCTCGTGGCGAAGGAGCAGCACGAAGGGCGCCCGGTCGAGAAGTGGGAGATGACGATGTCGCGCGCCGGCCAGCAACCGACGACCTCCGTGCAGTGGTTCGATCCGGAGCTCGGCGTCCCGGTGCGCGGCAAGGCCCCGGACGGGTCCACATTCGAGCTTCGCGGGATCCGCGTCGGTGCGCAGGCAGCGGATCTGTTCACCGTCCCCGCGGGCTACCAGAAGGTCACGCCGCCGCAGGCACAGCCGGGCGCTGCGCCCGGGCAGCGCTGACCCAATCACGGGCCGTGCCTTGCCGCGGCCCGAGCAGGATGGACTAAAGAATGATCGTTCGTCGTTTCGCAGTCGGCCTCGAGGCCGGATGGTTCGCCTTGTTGCTGCTCCTGGGCAGCGCACCCGTTGCCGCGGGGACGGGTTTCAGCACGCCGCCCTGGTGGGCGGCAGCGCCGGCGGCTGACTTCCGCCACGCGCAGGGCCGATCGGTCGCCGCGATGCCGCCGGCGGTCGGGGACTGGCGCGAGGCATGGCGCGCCGCGCCGGGCTATCGCTGGCGCCCGCTGGGAGCCCCGCGCATGGCCCCGCCGCCGATGCGTGCCGCGTGGCGTCCGGGCCACGTGCCGCCGCCGTTCGCAGTGCCCGCGTTTGCGGCGGCGTACCCGCGGGGTCCGCTGCCGCCGCCCCGCGTCGCGGACTGGCGGGCCGCCGGACCCATGGTCGTGACCGTCGACGGCAGGCCCTACCGATTCCGTCCGGCGGCGCCCTGGCGCACGCCGATGGTGGCCCAGGGCCCGCGCCCGCGGGGCCTGGTGACCTATGCCGGCCACCCCGCCGGACCGCAGCCCGCGTTCGCTGCCCGGTGGCCCTCGCCGCCGGCACCCATGGCCTGGTCCGCGGGGCCTGCGCCCAGCCCGCCTTGGGTGCAGCCTGCGCCGCTGCCGCCGCGCGAGACCTGGCTCGGCTATCGCTTCCGGCCCGATTCGCGGTTTCTTGCCGGCGGATCAGGGCGCGGCGCGCCGGTCCCTCGGGAGGGCCAGGCCTGGGCCGAGCGGTGGGCGCCGACAGGCGACCCCTCGATGCCGGTTCAGCTCCAGGATGTAGAGCCGGCGTCGGCCGGCGCCGTCGCGTACCTTTACGACTAGCTCGCGAACAACAACGAACGCGTCACCGCACCGGGAGGGGATCGGACGATGATCACGATGGTCGGCAGCCTGAAGGGCGGCTCGGGCAAGAGCACCTTGACGTTCAATCTCGCCCTCTGGCTCATTCGGGCGAACCGGCGGGTGCTGGTCATCGACGCCGATCCTCAGGCGACACTGTCGGATGTCGTCGACGTGCGGCGCGAAGAGGGCTTTCAGCCGCCCGTCGAGCTGATGGGCAGCACGGCGCTCGCGGAGCCGCACTTTCTCCGCCAGTACGACGAGACGCTGATCGACGTCGGCACGGCGGACATGGAGGCGATGAAACGCGCCATCACCATATCTGACCGCATCCTCGTCCCGGTGCCGCCTAGCCAGGCGGACATCTGGTCGGCGCAGCGCTTCATCCACTTCGTCGAATCCCTGGTGTCGGGCAAGAGCCGGCCGGAGATCATCGGATTCATCAACCGCGCCGACACCAACCAGGCCATCCGCGAGACCTCGGAGGCCGCGGCCGCGCTGGTGTCGCTGCCGGGGATCCGCTACCTGAAGCCGCGCATCGCCACGCGCACCGTCTACCGGCGGTCGTTCAGCGAGGGCCTCGCCGTCTTCGAGCTGGAGCCGCGGGGCAAGGGCGCCAAGGAGTGGAACGCGCTGGTGGCGGCGCTCTATCCCGAGATGCTCTGAGGCCTTGCAGAGACCCTGCTGGCGCGGATAGGCGGGCGTCGAACGGGGGCAGGTCCGACTGACGCCGCGCCTGCAGCGTTTGGTGTCGCGGTGGGCCTGTGTTATCGTATAAAAATTATACGATCGGACGCGCGCGCCAATGACCAGCACCGGTTCCGGCCACGACCATCGGCCCGCCCCTGCGACCCCGACCGCAGCTCCCTACGACGGCATGGACCGTCTATCGGCAGCGTTCGAGACCAGCGCCCGACGCTGGGAGCTGATCGTCTACCCATCGCTGTTCGCCTTCGTCATCCTCGCCGCCTACGGCTTCTACCTGGTCTTCAGCCTGGCCAGAGACGTGCACTACCTCGCCCTGAGCGTCGACTCCAACATGACCGTCCTCGCCAGCAACATGCAGGCCGTGTCTGACAACATGAGCCAGCTGACGAGCAACATCCGGACGATGGCGGTCAGCGTCGAGTCCATCAACAGCAAGGTGAGCACGCTCGAGCCGATGCTGGCCAACATCGATTCGATGGACAAGGCGATGCGGTCGATGACCTACGCGACCCACAACATCGGGACCGACATGGCGCTGATGAATCACCACATCGCCCGGCCCATGTCGTTCTTCAATACCTTCATGCCCTGGTAGGCGAGGCCGTCCGGCCGCGCCGGTGCCGGCAGGGGCGCGGTGGCCGGACCCGCGGCGTCAGCCCGGGGCGTCGTACCCGATCGCGTCCGACGGTTCCTGCAGGAAGAAGCCCTGCGCGTAGTCGACCCCGAGGGTCCAGAGGTACGCGAGCGTCCGGGAGTCCTCGACGCCGGTGGCCACGGACCTCACGCCCCGCCGCTCCAACTCCGAAATCACACCGCGCACCCGCTCCAGTCGTTCCGGATCGTCGTGGAGGTTGCGGGTGACGGCCGGGGGCAGCTTGGCAAAGTCGAAGGGAATCCCCTGAATGAGGTCGCGGGAGGACGCGTCGGCCTCGTACCGGTCCAGAGCGAGGCGACAGCGAATCTGGCGAAGACCCTCGACGAGCGGTCGGGTGCGCCCCGCGTGGGTCCGGATGTCCGCAGGGCGCAGCTGGAACGTGAGCCAGTCGCCGGCCGCTTGGGCGTCGCGCAGCTCGTCGCAGATCGCCAGCAGCACCCGCTCGTCCGCCAGGGTCTCCGCCGAAAGCGGTATGAACAGGTGGATGCGGCGGTTGGTCGCGCGCTCCCGGGCGAGGCGGCGGATGGCCTGCCTGATTACCCAGTGGTCAACGGCCCCGATGAGTCCGCTGGCGCGGGCGGGCCCGAAGAAATCGGCCGGCAGCAGCTCTCCGGCGGTGGCGCTCGGCAGGCGTACCAATGTCTCGTAGTGCTGGCGGGCGTCGCCCCGCAGGCTGACGATGGGCTGGAATTGCAGCACCAGCTGGTTGCTGACGAGGGCCTCCTGCAGAAGACCCGGGATGTCGCGCGCCGAAGGGGCCACCACCGGCGCCCGGCTCAGCACCGCGTACCCGTGGTCGGTTCGGGCCGCGACGTCACAGGCCTCGGCGGCGCGCGCCAGCCAGACCTCGGGGCGGGTGCCATCGCCTGGTCGGGGAGGGCTCATTCCTATCGCGACCTGCGACCCTGCCGGAAGGTGCTCGAGCAGCGATTCGCGCACCCGGTGCGCGAGCGCAACGCCGGCGCCGGGGTCGGCAAGCTCCAGCAATGCGCCGTAGCCACCACCGTCCAGACGCGCCAGAAACGCCGGAGGGGCGTCGGCAGCGACCAGGATGCGCAGCAGGGTCGCAGCCAGCTTGGCGCCCGGATCGGGCGCGATCCGCAAGACCGCAAGCCCGGCCCGCGCTGCCTGGGCCAGCAGCGGCGGGCGCAGCGCCTCGAGCAGCGCCTGCCGATCCGCCGGGTCCGCCGGCGTCTCGTCGTCCGGGCAGGGGGCGGGCGGGGTCCCTGACCCTTCGCCGGCAGGCGCGGCATCCCCACCGACGCGCAGGCCCCGGACCAGGTCGGCGAGCCCGCGGACGTCGTCCGGCGGTAGGATCCGGCAGGAGTCCAGCCCGGCAGTGACCGCGAGCGCTTCCGCGGACTGCTCGCTGATCACCAGCACGGGCGTGCGCGGTCCGGCGCGCCGCAGGACCGCCAGGGCGTCCGCGAGGCGCAGGTTGCCGGGGCCGCAGTCGATGCCCACGAGATCCGCGTCGTGCCGGGTCAGCTCCCGGGCGAAATCGACGAGCGTCGTGCAGCGGCGGACGAAGATCGGGTGGCCGCTGCGTCTGAGCGTCGCGAGCGAGTGGTGCAGTTGCGCGTGCGCGCCGGTAAAGCAGAGCACCGCGACGACGCCGGCGTCGCTCGGCGGCGGGGGCGGGGATGCCGGCATTCCAGCCATCTCCCGTCAGCTGGGACGCGGGCAGCCGGCCGCCGCCCGGGCGTCAGAGGTTGGACCAGAGACCGTCGAAATCCGGCCGATCCTCAGTGGCTTCGGACACCGGCTGGCCCTGCTTCCCGGGCTTGCCCCGGGCGTTCTCCTGGAGGATCTCGATGGCGAACCGGCTGCAGGCCCCGGTCGCGTCGACCAGCTCACCGAGGCGCACCAGCTGGTCGGTGGACTCCGAGAACAGCCAGATCAGGTCGTCCTGCTTGTGCTTGATGGTCGGCAACAGCGCGGTCGCTGCCCGGCCGGCGGCAGGCGCAGCGGGCAACAGCAGCGCCGGCTCGGTCTTCAGCGCGCGGCGATCCCGGATGGCCCGCAGGTCGCCGACGTAGGCGTTGGCGGCGCGGCACTGGGGCGCAATCAGCTCGACCCCGACTCGCAGGCTGTCCCGCGTCGCATGCTGGATCCAGCGGATCAACCCGACGCTGAACTGCATGTCCTCGTGCACCGACTGGATTCCGAGCACCTCGCCGACGCGGATCCGCGGCGCGTTGTGCGCGTACCACTCGATGCAGTAGCCACCAGCGCTCTCGTTGCTCGTGCGCACGGTCACCGCGGAGGACGACGGCGCGGCCGGGGTGGGTCGCTCCTCGCCCTTCCAGGTAATCGGCTGCTCCTTCGGGCCGGCGACTTCGGGGTCGTTCGCGACCAGGTCCAGGCCGAGCGGAGCGAGCGCGTACGCGACGCTGTCCTGCGACAGGTGGGGCGGCGGCTCCCGCCGGACCCCTGGCGCGGGACTCCGGCGGCTCGTGAGCTCGCCGTGGATCGCCGCGAGCCCCACCAGCACCCGCAGCTCGAAGACCAGGCGGGTGCGGGAGAAGCGCCGCTTCACCGGCTGGGACCAGCTGTCGGACAGGCGGCGGAGCATCGCGCCGACGAGCTGCTTGTTGGCCTGCTGGGGCGCCGCAGCGCCACTCTTCTCGACTTCCGCACGCAGGGCGTCGGCCAGCGGGCCCAGGTCCACCAGCAGGAAGCGCGACTTTGCCGGCTCGGTGAGCCGCTCGACCAGCAGCGGCTCCCTGTCGGCGGTCAGGTCGATCAGTCGATGCGTCGGCCTGACCTCCGCGTCCTCGGCCCCGCCGATGACCAGGCTCTTGCCCCACCGCAGTCCGCTCTCGAACACTGCCTCCATTTCGCGCTGACGCATGCGCTGCGGCTCGGCCGCGGCGAGCACGATCGCCTGCCGGTACCACTCGTCGAGGGTCGGCGCCGGCGAGTCGCCGTCGTCCAGGCGCTCGCGGACCGGCTGGCCGGCGAGTCCGTTCTTGGTGGCGAACGCGAAGATCGCGTGCATCTCGCGCCAGTAGCCCGCGGGCCAGGGCTGGTAAACCAGGACGGCGCGGTAGAGCGACCGGGCGAGGAACCGCATCGCCCGATTGAGCGCGATCGTCAGATGGCGCTGGTCGTCGGCCTCGTGGATGCCACCGAGGATGCGCTCGATGACGATCTTGTAGCTCGCCGCCAGCCCGGCATCGAGCTCCCGAACCAGGGCCGCAACCTGCTCCGCCTTCTCGCCGAGCGGGAAGGCCGTGTCGAGGAAGTGGCGCTGGAGGTTCTGCACGAGGTAGTCGACTGCCGTGCAGAAGCGCTCCGCGACCTTGATCCGATGGCTGTCTGGCAGCTCGACGCGGTTGAACTGCGTCAGCGCGCCGAAGACCTGCCGGGCCATCTCGCCGAGGTTCGTCTTCGGCAGCGCCCCGAACCAGGCGTCCGCGGCCTTGATGTCTGCCAAGTGGTAATCGGCGGGTGCCGCAGAACGTGGGGGAACCCGCAGGCCCAGCGAACCTACCGTAGTCACGACCAGCTCTCCCCCAGGTGGTGTTTCTCAATCTGGTCCGGCACTTGCCGGACATTGTTCAATAATAGGTCTTATTGGCGTCGCGGGGAATCCGCTCGTCGGCGATGTGACGCCGGTCGCGGACGCCGGCTCAGCATGCGACACAGACCTTTGCCGACGCCCCGGGCGTCTCCCGGACGAGTCGTGGTACCAGATAGCCGGGCAGGCGGCTGCGCAGGGCCTGGACGAGCGCCACGGCCTGCGGGGCGGCCACCGCGAAGTGCGCGGCACCGGCCACCGGGTCCAGCAGGTGCAGGTAGTAGGGCAGCACGCCCGCGGCAAACAGCTGCTCGCTCAGGTCGCAGAGGGTTTGCGGGTCGTCGTTCACGCCACGCAGCAGCACCGACTGGTTCAACACGGCGATGCCCGACCGCCGCAGCCACTGCAGCGCCGCGACGGCGTCATCGAGCAGCTCGTTCGGGTGGTTCACGTGCACCACGACGCTGGTCGCGAAGCGCGGCCGGGCGAGCAACTGGACAAGCTCGGCCGTGACCCGCTCCGGCACCACCACCGGCATCCTCGTGTGCACGCGCAGACGCGCCAGGTGCGGCATGCCCGCCAGCTGACGCCAGAGCGCCTCCAGCCGATCGTCGGTGAGCATGAGCGGGTCGCCGCCGCTCAGGATGATCTCCCGGACGTCCGTGGCCCGCGCCAGCGTCGCGAGCGCGCCGTTCCAGGCAGCGCGGGTCGCGTGGTGATCGGCGTACGGAAAGTGCCGGCGAAAGCAATAGCGGCAGTGCACGGCGCAGGCGCCTGTGGCGATCAGGAGCGCGCGCCCGGCGTACTTCTGCAGCAGGCCGGTCGCGCGTGCGGCCGCACGGTCACCGACCGGGTCGGTCGTGTAACCGTCGTGCGCCTCGAGCTCGGCCCCGCTCGGCAGGAACTGGCGAAGCACCGGGTCGTCGCCGGTGCCGGCCGTCACGGCGTCGAGGACGCGGCGCGGCAGGCGGCAGCCGAACCGATGCGCCGCCGCGGAGGCGGCCGCCAGGCCCGCAGCGTCGAGCCCGAGCGCAACGAACAGCTCGGCGGGGTCGCGGATGCCGTCGGCGACCGCGCCCTGCCACGCGGCCTGCGCGGGCTCGGGGCTTCGCGCTATCATGCGCGCCTTTTCCGGACGGCTGGACGAGAAGGACATGGGGATCTACAGCACCAATGAGTTCAAGGGCGGCCTCAAGATCATGCTGGACGGCGACCCGTACTCGATCATTGAAAACGAATTCGTGAAGCCCGGCAAAGGTCAGGCCTTCAATCGCGTCCGGATCCGCAACCTCAAGACCGGCCGAGTGATCGAGCGGACCTTCAAGTCGGGCGACACCGTCGAGGCCGCCGACGTCGTCGAGACGAACATGCAGTACCTGTACAACGACGGCGAGCAGTGGCACTTCATGCACCCCGAGACCTTCGAGCAGCTGACCGCCGACGCCACCGCCGTCGGCGACGCGGCGAAGTGGATCAAGGAGCAGGACGTGTGCATCGTCACGCTGTGGAACGGCGTGCCGCTCGGCGTCACGCCGCCCAACTTCGTGGTGCTCAGCATCGTCGAGACCGATCCGGGCGTGCGCGGCGACACCTCGGGCGGCGGCGGCAAGCCGGCGACCCTCGAGACCGGCGCGGTGGTGCGGGTTCCGCTGTTCGTGCAGACGGGCGAGCTGATCAAGGTCGACACCCGCACGGGCGAGTACGTCTCACGCGTCAAGGAGTGAGCGGCGCGGACGACTGGCGCCCGACCGCGCGCCTCGACGTCCTGGCCGCGCGCGCGCGCGTGCTGGCCGCGATCCGGGGCTTCTTCGCCGAGGCCGGCGTGCTCGAGGTCGAGACGCCGGCCTTGTCGTTCGCGGGATCGACCGATCCTGCGCTCGCGAGCCTTTCAACGAGGTACACGGGTCCTGGCGCTCCCCTGGGCGCGACGCTGTGGCTGCAGACGTCGCCCGAGCTCGCGATGAAGCGGCTGCTCGCCGCCGGCAGCGGGCCGATCTGGCAGCTGTGCAGGGTGTTCCGCGACGGCGAGCGCGGCCGCCGGCACAATCCGGAGTTCTCGTTGCTCGAGTGGTACCGCCCGGGCTTCTCGATGCACGACCTCATCGATGAGGTGGTCGCGCTGCTGAGATGCGTGCTCGGCGGCAATCCGTTCGAGGAGCGGCTGACCTACGCGGAGGCGTTCGAGCGCGCGCTCGGTGTCGATCCGCTCGGCGCGACGATCGATGCGCTGCAGGCGGTCGCGGTGCGGGCCGGGATCGCAGGTGCCGAGCACCTTCGGCTGGCCGACCGCGACGCCTGGCTGGACCTGCTGATGACCCACTGCGTCGAGCCCGGTCTGGCCGCGAACGGCATCACGATCGTCCACGACTATCCGGCCAGCCAGGCCGCGCTGGCCCGCTTGCGCGAGGACGAGCCGCGCGTGGCCGAGCGTTTCGAGGTCTACGTGCGCGGGGTCGAGCTCGCGAACGGCTTCCACGAGCTCGGGGACGCCGCCGAGCAGCGCCGCCGCTTCGACGCCGACAACGCACGGCGCCGATCCGCCGGGCTGCCCGAGATGCTGATCGACGGGCGGCTGTTGGCCGCGCTCGAGTCAGGATTGCCCGACTGCTGTGGCGTCGCGCTCGGCGTCGATCGGCTGGTGATGCTCGCGACCGGCGCGCAGACGATCGACGAGGTCATCGCGTTTCCGCTCGAGCGGGCGTGATTCTCGAGACTCGCAGCGGGCCTCGGCGCCGGTTGCTGCTCGCCGCTCGATGGATCGTCCAAGATCCACTCGCTACCGCGCACATCCCTGTGCGCTGCTCGCAGCGAGCCGAC
>Ga0208980_10000004_pt1 | contig 92820 bp, 93 predicted proteins | sample WetSurMetagenome_3_FD_187993 | JGI IMG/M metagenome (GOLD analysis project Ga0208980, IMG submission 187993) | Wetland microbial communities from Twitchell Island in the Sacramento Delta, sample from surface sediment Aug2011 Site A1 Bulk (version 2) | ecosystem: Environmental > Aquatic > Marine...
AGGAACTTCAGGTAGCTCAGGTAGTAGTGGAACATCAGGTTCAAGTGGTTCATCTGGAACATCAGGTAGTTCAGGTTCATCAGGAACATCAGGTTCAAGCGGTTCATCTGGAACATCAGGTAGTTCAGGTTCATCAGGAACATCAGGTTCAAGTGGTTCATCTGGAACATCAGGTAGTTCAGGTTCATCAGGAACAAGCGGATCTTCAGGATCTAGTGGAACATCAGGTAGTTCAGGTTCATCAGGAACAAGCGGATCTTCAGGTTCATCTGGTACAAGCGGATCATCAGGATCTAGTGGAACATCTGGTAGTTCTGGTTCATCTGGAACGTCGGGTTCTTCTGGTAGTGCAGGAACATCAGGAGCGGTTGGTACATCTGGTTCAAGCGGTTCATCAGGTTCAAGTGGATCATCAGGAACTAGTGCAGCTGGTGTAACATCAGGAACAAGCGGTTCATCTGGAGAGGATGGTAGTTCTGGCTCAAGTGGAACTTCTGGTAGTTCGGGTTCTTCTGGTACCAGTGGTAGTTCTGGATCTTCTGGTACCAGTGGTAGTTCTGGATCTTCTGGTACTAGTGGTACTTCAGGTAGTTCAGGATCAAGTGGTGATGACGGTTCTTCTGGTAGTAGTGGCGAAAGTGGTAGTTCTGGTTCATCTGGATCATCTGGAGAAACAGTTTCAAAAGCTTATCTTGTAAATAATCAAGTTGTAACCGGAACAGCAGCATTAACTAATGTTACTGGTTTTAGTTTTAACTTAGCGGCTGGAGGTTATTATAACTTTGAAGGGTTTATGCTTTATCAAACCGCTTCAACTGCTTGTGGTATTGGTATGGCAATGTCATTATCAACATTATCATTTACAACGTTTGGAGTTTCGTATGAAGCTGAAGGTGCAACTGGTGCTGCTTTAGCTGTATCTGCTTTAAACGTTGGTTGGCAAACTACTGCAACAAATACAACTCAGTTTACTACAGCACAAGCTGCAGCTACTACTTATCCTTTATTTATTAGAGGGGCATGTAAAGTAAATGCTGGCGGTTCATTACAATTAATGTTTAGATCTGAAACAGCAAGTTTAACTGTAACTATGATAGCAGGTTCAAATATGAGATTTTGGAGAGTCGCATAAAGAAAGGAAGATATCTGTGAAAATTGGTTGGAATATAAAAGCGAATAATGAGTTAGCAAGTTTTAGGTATAGAACAAATATTCCCATAAATATATTAAAGAAATTAGGATATAATGTTGGATATGGAGTGGGTGATATAACTATTTTTCAAAAACATTTTTATCCACCTGATATTGAACTTGCTAAAAACTTAAAAAATAATGGTAAAAAAGTTATTTTTGATATTTGCGATAATCACTTTGAAGGGCAATTTAAAAACTATTATATTCAAATGTGTGAAATTGCTGATGCAGTTACTTGTTCAACAAATGGTTTAAAAGAAGTTATAAAAGGTTATACCGGAAAAGACCCTATTATAATTCTAGATTCATATGAGTTTGAAGAGTCTAGTCCAGAAATTCCATCTGGAAAAGTAAAAAATGTTTTATGGTATGGTTCATCAACTAATATTGAACCTGTAATGAAAACCTCATTTCCATACATCAATTTAAGACTCGTTTCTGACGCTTTAATAATTCCAAAAAATACTTCAATTCCAAATAAATCTGATTCTGTAAAATGGGAACATAATGGAACAAGTCTTGAATTTGTTAGGTGGAGACATGAAGAAATGCCCAAACATTTTAAATGGTGTGATATAGTTGTAATTCCTGTATTTAATTCTTTGAAGTATTATGTTAAAGGTGGAAATAGAATGTTTGAATCTATAAGACAAGGAAGATTTGTTGTAGCTAATTATATTCCAGAATATATTAACTATGAAATGTGGGTTGGGGATATTAAAGAAGGTATTTCTTGGGTTAATAATAATGTTGAGGAAGCAATAAATAGAATTAAAAAAGGACAAGAAATTGTTAAAGTAAAACATGATCCTGTAACCCTTTCTAAGATGTGGGTTGAAATAGCGAATAAACTTTTAGGAGAATAAGATGGGGACAGTTATTGAACGAACCGAATCTAAAGCTGTTGCTACTATTGATGGAAAACCTTTTGAAGTCGGTCAAATTGTTGATGAAAATTCAAACATTGAAGCTCAATTTTGTATTCCAACTTGGCTTAGAGATGCTCAAATAAAACATTCTATTGAAAGAGTTAAAAAGAGAATTCAACCGGTAATCATTATTAAACCAGATCCAATAGCCATAGTCTGTTTTGGTCCTTCTTTAAACATAACATGGCCAGAACTAAAAAATTTCAAATATATTATGACTTGCAGCGGTTCTCATAAATTTCTTAGAGAAAAAGGTTTTACTCCAACTTGGCATGTGGATGTTGATCCTAGACCCCATAAAGTAAAACTAATTGGCGATGATATTAGTCCAGATACTGAATTTCTAATAGCAAGTTGCTGTCATCCAAAATTATTTGATCACCTTGAAGCTCATAATGCAAAGATTACTCTTTGGCATTCATATAGTGGTGAAAGTGGTGATGAAGTTTTAAAAATCATTCCTCGTGGTGAATGGGTTTTATCTGGTGGAAGTAACGTTGGGCTTAGAGCAATAATAATTGCTAGATTTATGGGATTTACAAATATTCACTTATTTGGATTAGATGGAAACTTTCCTAAAGATGGATTAAGACATGCTTCTGAACATCCAAATGCTCCAATGGAATATATTATTACTTATATAGATGGAGTGGAATATTTTACAACACCAGCATATTATTTATGTGCAAAACAATTCTTTTTTGAATGGTCACTTTTACCAGATGTAAATATGACTTTACATGGCGACGGAATGATTCAACATATGGCTTTTAATAAGCTTCGTAATAGATTAGTTGATAAAAGAGTTCCTGCTTCGAGTATTGCTTTTCTAACTCCACCTGATACAATATCTAGAGATTATATTTATCAAAACAAAATGCTTCATTCCATGGATCCAGGTTATGGATGTAGTGGTATGTCTTATGTTACAAGAGTTAGAGATTTATATAATGAAATTGGAGCAAGAACATTATTAGATTATGGGTGTGGAAAAGGAATGCTTGCAAAAGGTTTAGATTTCCCAATTTGGGAATATGATCCAGCAATTGATGGAAAAGATGAAATTGCAAGACCAGCAGATCTAGTTACTTGTATAGATATATTAGAACATATTGAAAAGGAATTCCTTGATAAAGCATTAATTGATATTAGAAGATGTACAAGAAAATTATGCTTTGTAATACTTAATACAGACCCAAGTTCAAAAACTTTACCAGATGGAAGGAATGCACATTTAATTCAAGAAAATTTAGAATGGTGGATTAAAACTTTAAATAAATATTTTTATATTCATAGTGCTAATAAAATTTCTGTTACTGACTATCCAGAACTTAATAAAGAACCTAGACAAATTGAAAGAATAGAAATTTTAATGAGTTCAAAGGAGGAAATTGGAAATGGCAAGAATGGAAAAGATGACATCAAGACTTTATAAAATTGCTAAAATACCTAAAGAGTACTTAAGGGAAGACCCTCCATTGCCAAAATCAGTGAAAATAGAATTATGTTCTGATTGTAATTTTGGGTGTTCATATTGTGCTTTTTCAACAAGAACAGAAAAACCACAAAAAGAAATGGATTTTGAATTGTTCAAAAAAATAGCAAATGAGTTAAAAGAGAACCAAATTCCAGAAGTTGGTGTTTTTTATATTGGGGAATCAATGGTAAGTATGAATCTATTATTTGAAGCAGTTTCATATTTAAAAGATGAAGCTAAAATACCATATGTTTTTCTGACTAGTAATGGATCTTTAGCTATTGCCCATAATACAAAAAGACTAATGAAAAGAGGTATAGATAGTATAAAATGGTCAGTTAATTTTGCTGATATTGACCAATTTAGAAGTATGACTAAAGTAGGACCAACAAAAATGGATCCTCAAAAAGATTCCAGGACATTTGAACAAATTCTTATAAATATTCAAAAAGCTTGGGAACTAAGAGAACAATGGGGTTACAAAACAAGACTATATGCATCATCAATTCACTATAATGATGAACAAGTTGAAAAGATGAAACCTCTATTAGAAACAAGTATTTTACCATATGTAGATGAACATTATTGGCTTCCTTTATTAAATGAAGTTCCAGAATTTGGAAATAAGAAAACTCCTGGAAATGTTGGTATGTATGATAATCCAGTTGATCCTCTACCATGTTGGGCTTTATTTACTGCTGGTCATGTTTTAGTAGATGGAAGATTTACTTGTTGTTGTCATGACGCAACAGGGCAATGGGTAATGGGAGATTTTAAAACTCAATCTTTAAAAGAAATATGGTATTCTGATAAATTCAAAGAGTTAAGAAGAGCTCACTTAGCTAAGAATGTAAAGGGAACTGTTTGTAATGAATGTATAGATATTCAATACGGAGTTCATTAATGCCATCGCTGGAAGAAAAAGTAAATGGGCTAATAAAAGAAGGAAAACCAGTAAGATTGCATTTGGGATGTGGTCCTAAAATAATTGAAGATTATATCAACTGTGATATAGTGATTGATCCGAGAATAATTTATTATGATCTTACTAAACCTTTACCTATTCGAGATAATGTAGTTGATGATATTCTATCAGTTCATGTAATAGAACATATTTCTCGTCATCTTATAATTTCAATATTTATTGAGTGGTATAGAGTTTTAAAACCAAATGGTTTTGTAGCAGTTGAGTGGCCAGATTTACTTAAAGCATGTAAAGAAGTTGTTAATAATCCAGATTGTTTTTGGAGTAATAGTGACCCATTAGTTAAGAGAACTCTCAGAAGCATTTATGGCGACTATACTAAATATCCTGATATATCAATGGTGCATAAATGGGGTTATAGTGCTGAAAGTATGACTAGAATATTAAAAACAGTAGGTTATAGTAAAGTAGAAATACAGACAAATTTATATGGAAAAACATTTGTTGATAGCAGAGTAGTTGGGTATAAATAATTTCTAATTAGAACAAATATTAAAATAGAAAGGTGAAAAATAGTGAAAAAGGCATTAATAACAGGAATAACTGGTCAAGATGGAAGTTATTTAGCAGAACTCCTTTTATCCAAAGGTTATGAAGTTCATGGTATTATAAGACATATAGCCAATTTAAATGACAATCGTTACTATAGAATTGCACATATTTTATCAAGATTGCATATCCATTTTTCATCTATTGAAGATTATCCTTCCTTATTAGACATAATTTCAAAAGTAAAACCAGACGAATTTTACCATCTCGCCGCACAAAGTTTTGTAGCTGATTCTTTCAAATATGAATTTTCAACATTAGATACAAATGTTACTGGGACTCATAATGTACTTTCTATTCTTCATCAAGTATGTCCGGAATGTAAATTTTATTTCGCTGGTTCTAGTGAAATGTTTGGAAAATCTAATTCAATTTATCAAGATGAAACAACTTCATTTAATCCAGTATCTCCATATGGAATTTCTAAAGTATCTGGATTTGAACTAACTAAATATTATAGAGATGCTTTTGAAATGTTTGCTGTTGGTGGGATTTTATTTAATCATGAGTCTCCAAGACGAGGTGAACAATTTGTAAGCAAAAAAATTGTTCAAGCTGTAGCTAAAATAAAAAAAGGAGATGAAACAGAGTTACGAATTGGAAATATAAATGCGAAAAGAGATTGGGGTTATGCACCTGATTATGTATTAGCAATGTGGTTAATGCTTCAACAAAATAAAGCAGAAGATTTTGTAATTGCAACTGGAAAAACACATTCTGTTGGAGATTTCTTAGAGACAGCATTTAATCTAGCTGGACTAAAATATAGAGATTACGTAATTTTTGACCAAAAATTGTGGCGTCCAATTGATATAAATTATCTATGTGGAAATGCTACTAAAGCCCAACAGCAATTAGGTTGGTCTCCATCTGTTAATTTTGAAGAATTAGTTAAAATAATGGTTGAGGATGAAATGAATAAATGAAAGATACTTTAACTATTATAGATTCTTTTGTTCATAATGATAAAGTAGAAGATAAACTAAACAACCGAATTGATAGATTAAAAGAAAGAAAACATGATATTCTTTTGATTTCAAATACAGTAATAAAATCTTCAGTTATAGAAAAAGTTGACTTCTATTTTTATGATAAAAGAAATCAGTTATTTGAAGATACATATACAAATTATGCCACTACAATATTCTGGAGACAATATGGTAACTTTATTGTATATGATGTTGTTCCAGGTTTACAAAGGCATGGTTTATCTGTTTTGGTTAATTTATTTAACTCAGTTAATTTTGCTCGTACCCTTGGTTATGAGTTTTTTCAACGATTTGAAGCTGACGATTTAATGGGTCAAAGATCTTTAGACTTTGTTGACCAAGTTCCTAAATTATGTGAAAATTCTAAATCTCTTGGTTTGTTTTATTTTAATGAAAGACAAAATGAAAAAGAAAGAGATGTTTCTTTTCACTATTTTTATTGTCATTGTTTTTATTTTTTAGAGAAAGTTCGTCGTATTAGAGATGAAAAAGATTATCTTAATTTTTTACTAGTTCATCAAAAGAATAAAGATTTTATGATTGCTGAAAGATACATATATGAAAATTTTAAAATGAACGGTTCTACAAGACTTTTAAAGAGATCTGGTTTAACAGACATAACAATTGATTTTCCAGATACAGTTTGGAATACAGAAACAACACCTAGTAATGTTCCAGCCAAATATCAAGGATGTATTACTAAACTATATAAAAAAAGAATTAGAGGAGAATCAAGTGATGGATTAGTAATATTCAGTTATAATCATGTTCCAGTTAAGAAAAATCGAATGATTATTGTAGAGAATGAAAATGGAATAGCTGACACAATTCATCATAATTTTACTGAAGCAAATCAATGGTATTTTAATATTATTCCTGAGAACATAAATAAAATTAAGGTATTTGAATCTAACGTTTTTTTATACGAAGAAGTTAATAAGAACATTGAATCTTATATTGATTTTTTATGAAAGGATAAAGTATGAAAGTTTTCTTTTTTGCGCAACATTTATCAACTGGTGGAATGCCTCAATATCTTCTTTGGTCAATTGAAAATATTTTAAAAGAAGGAATACCAAGAGAAAATTTATTTGTAATTGAATATGCAGATGTTACTGGAGGAAAGTTTATAGTTCAAAGAAGTAAAATTCAAAGTTTATTACTAGAAAATCTTATTACTCTTCAAGGAGATGATGTTTCACAAAAAATAATACATTTACAAAGATTAATTCAAAATGAAAAACCAGATGTTATTCATATGCAAGAATTTCCTGAAATAGCTGGTTTACCATCAGAATTATGTAATGTTATTTATTCACCAAATAGACAATATAAAATCATTGAAACTTCTCACGATTCTTCTTTTGATCCTACAAAGAAAACTTATCTTCCAGATGGATTCTCTTTTATAAATGCATATCATGCTACATTATACAGTTCATATAATATTCCTTCAAAAATTGTAGAGTATACAATTCCAGATCAAGTAAGACCTAATAGAATAGAAGCTTTGAAGAAAATAGGAGCAGATCCTCAATATAAGCATGTTTTAAATGTTGGGTTATTTACTCCTAGAAAAAATCAAGCAGAGTTAATTTATATTGCAAAGTTATTACAGAGATACCCAATTCAATTTCATTTTGTTGGAAATATGGCTGATAACTTTAAATTTTATTGGGATCCACTTTTAAACAAAAGAACCCAAAACTGTGTTTTTTGGGGTGAAAGAAATGATCCTGAAATTTTTTATGCTTCTGCTGACGTTTTCTATTTTGCTTCAAAACCAGTTGGTGCTGATAAAGAATCAAATCCTTTAGTAATAAAAGAAGCACTTTCATGGAAGCTTCCAATGTTACTATACGATCATGATACATATGGTGGGGCATATAGTGATAAAGAAGGTTTGATTTTTCTAAAAGATGATATTTTAGAGAATTGTAAAACACTACTTAAAGCTCTTGGTTTTGAAGATCTTACAAGGATTAAACCATTAGATCCAATAGATGTAACTTTGACATTTAATACAACTGAGAATAGAATTTATCTAACATATCATGATTTAGTAGCACAAAAATTAGATATAGTTCTTAGAGATGCAGATACGAATCTTCCAATTTATAATACTGAGTTAACATTTACTCATAATTCTGTTTGGTGGATTAATCCTTGTCAAGCTGTTTCATTTATTAATGTTCAGAATTTTAATGGTTTTGTTGTTGAGTTTTATAAGAATGACAATCTTCTTTTATCAAAAGAGTTATGGTTAAGAAAGAATCCTCCGTTTACTAAAACAAAATTTAATGTTTATCCTTTAGATGCTCTTTATTATAACTTCCTTGAATTTTATGAACTGAAAATTTATGATGGAATGATTAAGCCAGGTGATGTTATTTTAGATATTGGAGCGAGTTCTGGAACATTTACTAACTATGCTTTAGATCAAGGAGCAGTTCATTCCTACACAGTAGAACCTTTTCCTAGATCAGTTAATAACTTGCGAAAAACTTTTGGAGCAGATGAACGAGTTACTATAATTGATAAAGCTATTAGTGATACTCGCGGTGAAAAAAGTTTTTGGATGTTTAGTAAAAATAGTACAATGGGATCTTTATATCAACAAGAAGATAAATTTAAATTTGAAGAGAAAGTAGATGCAATTACTTTTCAGGATCTTTTTGATATTTATAAACTTTCAAAGATTGATTTAATGAAAATAGATACAGAAGGTTCTGAATATGCTATTTTTGATACTATTGAAGAACTTGATATAGAAAGACTAATTATAGAATTTCATTATAATAAAGGAGAAGTAAACAGAATAATTAACAAGCTTAAAAAATTAGATTATGAATTTGATATCCATGAAAACTCTTCGTATCGTCCTGGAAGTTCTGAGTTATTTTTTGGTAATATTACAGCATATAAACATGGGAAAGGAAAACCAGCAATTAAACCAGTAATAAAGGAAGAACCTGTTATAGAACAACAAGATCATGTTATAGTTAAAAATGAACCAAAAATAAATATAAAGCCATATTCAGGATCTAAATTTACAATGTGTCATATTCAACCTGGTGCAATTCCAATTCCTCCTAATAATTGGGGTGCAGTTGAAAAAATTATTTGGGGTTATAAAAAGTGTTTAGAAGAAAAAGGTCATACTGTAGATATTAGTTATCCATTAGATATTCATAAACCATATGATTTTGCGCATGCTCATATTGCTAATCAAGCTATTCTTTTGAAAGAAAGAAATATTCCTTATTTCTTTTCGATGGACGATCATCATGTTGTAACTCATGGAAAAGATTCTCCATTATACAAACAACAAATTGAAGCTATAAAAGGATCTATATGTACATTTTTGGGGGCTGAATTTTTATTTGAGTTCTTTGATGAAGTAAAAGATAAACTCAGATTCTTACAACACTCTACAGACACCAGTTATTTTATACCACATGACGCCAAAGCACCCATGAGTGTTCTTTGTGTAGGCAACACACTATATGATATGGATGGCGAATTAGTTGATAGAAAAGGGTTTGAACTGGCGATTCAGGCAGCAAATGAGATGAATATTTCAATTACAATAGCAGGCCCAACTAAAAGTAACCAAGATTTTGCTTCTCAAATGAAAGCAAAAAAATATAAGTTTATGAATATTCTTGATCCAACTGAAGAAGAATTATTGTATCTTCTTCAAAGTCATGCTATTTTTGCATTCCCAACTTTCTTGGAAGCTGGTTGGCCACCAGTAGCAATTATTGAAGCTATGTCTTGTGGTCTACCAGTAGTGGCAACATATGTTGGAAAAGACGTTATTCCAAATGAAACATTAGTAGCAGAAAGAACTGTTGCAAGTGTAAAGAAAGCAATTTTAGGTGCAATGTATAACTACGAACGTTTATCAAAACGATCTAGAGAATTAGCTGTATCTAAATATGATTGGAAAGTTGTAGCAGATCAACTTGAAAAATACTATAGGGAGTTTGTTAAATGATTTATACTTTTGGAGATTCTCATTGTTGTTTTCCGTGGGGAGAATTTGAGAACCAACAATATAAAGTAAAAATTCCAAATGCAATAGTTCCGGTAGATCATACTAATGGTGTTCCGCAAACTATGTATAAATTTGGTTTGAGTCGGATGATCTTAGTTGACAAAATTCCAAAAGATGATATTGCTTGTTTTTGTTTTGGAGAAATAGATTGTCGTTACCATATTCATAAATATCAACCATGGAAAGAAACTATTGAAAACATAGTAAAAGAATATTTAAATACAATTCGTGAAAATGCAAAGATTAATAGTAATATATGGATTTTTAATGTGGTTCACCCAATAAAAGATAGTGAAAGAGAAAATGTATGGTATGGATCTCCGGAACGAAAAATTCCATTTATAGGTTCAGATTATGAGAGACTTTTATATGCTAAATATATGAATAAACTTCTTAGAGAAAATTTGGAAGTTGTTTTTGTTGATATTATGGATAAATATTGTGATAAAGATGGTTTTCTAATTAAAGAATTAAGCGACGGTGGTGTTCATATCGCAAATGAACGATATTTAGTTGAATGGATAAATAGAAGGGAGTTTGTTAAATGAAAACAAAATATAATGTGAAAGTTGTTCATCTTTTTTCTAAAGAAGATGAAGTTGAAAGAAAGTCAAGCAAATCTATTTCGAAACTTGAAAAATTGGGTATTGAATATGTTTCTCATATGAATTTTCCTTATAATAATGAACCACCAAAAGAAACTTGTATTAGACCTCAAGATATTAGACCAGAACCTGGTGGAAATTCATTAACTGGAAGACACTATGGATGTTATCTAGCATTTAGAAATGCAATTGAAAAAGAATTTACTGAAGATTTAGACTTCTTTATGATTTGCGAAAGAGATGCATATATTGAAGTTCCTTTTGAAAAGTTTGGGGGAATTTTCAATCAATGTTGTAAGTTTATTAATGAGAATAAAGTTGACTATTTCTCTTTTGGTGATAGAAGAAGTTTAATAACTGGAGAATTACTATCGCAAATTTTAGAACCAGCAAACGATATTGCTTGTGTTACAGATAAGTTTTATCTCTGTCATATGATTATGTTTCCCAAAAGTATTAGAACAGAACTATTAGAAATATTACAAACTGAAAAATGGGATGTAGCTGATTTGTTCTTTCTTAGAGTTTTTAGTCAAAGGAATAAACGATTTGGAATTACAAAAAATAGAATTGCAACTCAACTAGATGGAGAATCATTAATTAATAGAAGAATTATTCTAAATTCTAGCGCAGATTCACCTGGAAAACAACTTCTAAGTTTATATGAAAAAGTTCCATTAACAATTAGAAGTGTTCAGAAAATAAGCGATCAAGATTCTATTTCTGTATCATTTATTTATAATCCAAAAGTAGAAATTAAAGGAACTTCTTCTAAAGACTATGTAGTAGAATTTTTTGATCCAATAGAGAACAAAGCTATTTTTGGTGATAAAATAAAACCAAATTTTTGGACGATGTGTAATAGACAATGGTTTACTCCGTGGGAAATAAGAGTTAATGGTAATGTTATTCATAAGTATAATGCTACTAATCAAAATGTTTTAATTTCATTTGAAAGTTCTGCTTTAGGTGATACTATAGCATGGGTTCCATATGTAGAAGAATTTAGAAAAATTCATAATTGTAATATTTATGTTTCTACATTTTGGAACGAGTTATTTAAAGATGAATATCCAGAATTGAATTTTGTTAAACCAGGAACAGTCGTTCATAATCTTTATGCGTCTTATGTTATTGGTTGTTTTGATGATGATACAAGCAACTATAAAAATAAAAGATGCTGGAGAGAATCAACATTACAAAAAATTGCTTCAGATTCTTTAGGAATGCCTTATGAAGAAATACGAACTAAAATTCATATTCCAAACCTTCCTAGACCTATAGAAGATAAATACGTTTGTATTTCAGAAAGAGCTACTCAATGGGCTAAGATGTGGTTATATCCAAATGGTTGGCAAGAATTAGTTGATTGGTTAAATTCAGTTGGATACAAAGTTATGGTTATTAGTAAAGAAAAAACTGCGCTTAAAAACATTATTGATAAAACTGGTCAACCTATACTTCATACTGCTAATAACTTATACCATTCAGAATTTTATATTGGTTTACCTCACGGACCATCTTGGTTAGCGTGGGGATTAAATAAACCAGTAGTTATGATAGGTGGCTATAGTATTAATTGTGAGTTTGTTTCTGGAAATACTAGAGTTCTCCCACCAGAAGGATCATGTACATCTTGTTTTCATGATACTACACTTTTATTTAATAGATCTTTAGAAGCTTGTGTTTGGTATAAAGACTATGAATGTAATAAGAAAATAACTACTCAAATGATTATTGACGCAATTAAGAAAGCAAATCTGATTTCCTAAATTTTATGTAACAAATAAAAAAGGGGAAGTTGAATGACGTGATTTAATTTATTCTAGAATTAGTGAATATTTGAATACCTATTTTAGTGATTATCTTACGACAATATTTTTAAAAAATCTCGGTTTTTATAAACGGTCTTTTTTAAAAAAAAGATGGAGATTTTACTTAATGGCAAAATTCAAAGAAGGCGACCTTATAATAAAGGCCGATGAGAGTATTCAATTCGCTAACACGGTTATGCAATCTGGTGCTTTTAATGACCTTTCAATGGATAGCTGTGTAGGTGGCCTTGATCCCGTCCGTGATGAACATTTCGTAACAAAAGGATATTTTGACTCACATTCAGGAAGTGGAGGTAGTAGTGGGAGTGGTACGTCGGGAACTTCTGGAACTAGTGGAGGAACTGGAGTAAGTGGTTCTTCTGGTTCTAGTGGAATATCAGGTAGTGCAGGAACTAGTGGAACTTCTGGTTCAAGCGGTTCATCTGGTTCATCTGGAACTAGTGGAACTTCTGGTAGTTCGGGTTCTAGTGGAACATCAGGATCTAGAGGAGATTTTGGTGGTGATAGTCAACTATTTCTTTTTAGTAATAATACAACAGAAGAAGATCCAACTTCTGGTTATATAAGATTTAATGCTAGTGATGCTACTAGTACTTCAGAAATGTATGTAAGTGGCGAGCAAATATCTGCAATAGATGTAACTGATTGGATCGAATCTTTGGATGATGTAGTAAATGATATTAAAGGTAGAATAAGACTTTTTGAAGAAGGAAATAGTTCATTATTTGCTACATTCAAACTTATTGATCTTGAAGTTTTTGGTGGAGGTGGATACGTTCAACATTTTGATAATGTTGATTGGTTTGCAGTAACAGGAACATGGAATGTAAATAAATGGGATTCCGATAACTTCTTTGGAAATCAGGTAGTTCAGATATATGTAAATCCTGATTTAGCATCTCCTACTCCTGCAAATTGGTATTATAATTATAGACCAACACAAGTAATAATTACTTCCGATTTAATTAGAATGCAACAAATTATTGTATACGATTATAATTACAATACAATAGCTAGTTATAGTGGTGGTGGAACAAATTATGCTATACTTAGTTTATCATGGGGATCTGATAATATCAGAAGTATTTATGTAGCAAATACTGATGGAAATAGTTTTTCAATTACGAACATTCAGTTTAATGAACTAGTATCTGATCCTTGGTATAAATTAACAGTTGAATATGTTGATAGTAATGATAGTTTTAGTTTAAATGACCATATAGTGTTTTCTTTTGCTCAATCTGGAGATGCTGGAACTTCTGGAACTTCTGGTTCTAGTGGAACTTCAGGAACTAGAGGAAGTAGTGGTTCTAGTGGAACTTCAGGAACTAGAGGAACAAGCGGAACATCTGGTTCAAGTGGTTCTTCTGGAACAAGTGGAAGTAGCGGTTCATCTGGAACATCTGGAACATCTGGAAGTAGTGGTTCATCTGGAGAATCAGGTAGTAGTGGAAGTTCTGGAGAATCAGGTGATCCTGGAAGTAGTGGCTCGTCAGGTAGTTCAGGAACTTCTGGAAGTAGTGGTTCATCTGGTAGTAGTGGTTCAAGTGGTGAAACAGGTGGTCCTGGTAGTAGTGGTTCATCTGGTTCATCAGGAACGTCAGGTTCTAGTGGTTCATCTGGTACTTCTGGATCAGCTGGAACATCTGGTTCATCAGGATCTAGTGGAACTTCAGGAACTGCAGGATATTCTGGTGATAGATATACAACAACTTCAACAACTGAATTAACTATTGGTACTGGAAATCAATCATTAACTGTAGAGGTCGGATTAGCTCTTTCAATAGGCCAGAGAATAATTATTGCTGCTGACTCTACAAATAATATGGAAGGATATATTCTTTCATATGATTTTGGAACAGGACAACTTGTGGTTGATGTTGATACTACTAATGGTGGTGGAACTTTCGATTCTTGGAATGTTTCTCTTTCTGGAGCTCCTGGACCTGCTGGTTCATCAGGAAGTAGTGGGTTAACAGGGTCAAGTGGAACAGCTGGAAGTTCTGGATCAGCTGGAAGTAGTGGTGAATCTAGTTCATCAGGATCATCTGGAACATCAGGTTCTAGTGGTTCATCAGGTTCTAGTGGTTCATCTGGTTCTAGCGGTTCATCAGGAACATCAGGTTCATCTGGAAGCTCTGGAACTTCAGGCAGTTCAGGATCATCTGGTACTAGTGGTACAAGAGGAACATCTGGCAGTAGTGGTAGTTCAGGATCATCAGGAACTAGCGGTTCATCGGGTTCTAGTGGAACTTCGGGTTCATCAGGATCAGCTGGTTCGTCGGGTTCATCAGGAACAAGTGCTAGTCTTGCAGATATTGGAGCGATTACAAGTGAACCAACTGGTATATATTCTAGATCTGAATCTACTCTTACTTATACAGATGGTGCTACTCCAGTATTTCAAATAGCTCCAACTGGTGGTTCATTTGATTACTATATTCATGGTGTTAAACATAGTGTTGGAACTAAGACAGTTACATTTGATGGTTCCCCATATACTAAAGCTGAAGGAATGTGGTATTTTTATCTTGATACTAGTGAAGATTTAATTGCTACTCAAACATTTGTTTCTAGTATTCTAAAAGATCAATGTATTGTTGGAATGGGGTATTGGGATAATACAAACAATGTATGGGTTGGTGGTAGTGAAGAACGACATGGGTTGACAATGGATGCTGATACCCATATTAATCTTCATCTTAGCAGAGGTGCGGTTTATTTTAATGGTTTAGCTCTTGTAAATATGGCGACAGCAGATAGTAATAATAATAATGCACCAACAAGCGATAGACAAAATCAATTTATTGTTCAAGCTGGAAGGTTTGCTGATGAAGATATTGTTCATGAAATTTCTCAACAAGGAGTTATAGTCCCTTTTTCACCTGCAACTTTTCCTTTACTTTATTTGGATGGAACTAATTGGAGAAAACAAGCTGCTTCATTCTTAGCTGCTAAAGGAACTGCTGGACAAAGAGTTAACTATAATCAAATAACTGCTGGTAGCGGATCTCAGGTTCAAGCCGGTTCAAATAATGATTATGTTCTTGCACATTTATTTACTTCAAATGATCCGAATCAATATATTATTGCTTTTCAAGGACAAAATGAATATACAAGCAGAACATTAGCTAGAGAAGGAGCATTAGTAGAAATAACTACATTATATACAATTGGGTTACCAACAGTAGAATTTATTCCTCTTGGTACAATAATTTATCAAACTAATGATTCTGCTGCTTGGGATACTTATGGAAATGTTAAATTAGTTTCATCAGATTCTGCATCTGAAAATGTGTATATTGACTGGAGATCACAACAGAGTGTAAGCAGAGCAGTATTTGCTGTGTCAGGAACTAGTGGAACATCTGGAAGTTCTGGATCTAGTGGTTCAAGCGGAACATCAGGAACTAGTGGAAGTTCTGGTTCATCAGGAACTAGTGGATCATCAGGATCTTCTGGAACTTCAGGTTCTAGTGGGTCTTCTGGAACTTCTGGATCAAGTGGTTCATCAGGAACAAGTGGTTCTAGTGGATCTTCTGGAACTTCTGGATCAAGTGGTTCTAGCGGAACTTCAGGATCTAGTGGAAGTAGTGGAACTAGTGGATCTAGTGGAAGTAGTGGAACTACTGGATCATCAGGATCCTCTGGTTCAAGTGGAACATCTGGATCTAGTGGTTCAAGCGGAACATCTGGTTCATCAGGATCTGGTGGAACATCAGGAAGTAGTGGTTCAAGTGGTACAAGCGGAACATCAGGATCTAATGGAAGTTCAGGAACTTCAGGATCTAGCGGAAGTAGTGGAACTTCAGCAATTGGAGTAACATCAGGATCAAGCGGTTCATCAGGAACTAGTGGTTCTAGTGGTTCCTCAGGAACTTCTGGTTCTAGTGGTTCTTCAGGAACTTCTGGTTCATCTGGAAGTTCTGGTACTTCCGGTACAAGAGGTAGTTCAGGTAGTGCAGGAAGTTCAGGTTCAAGTGGAACATCAGGAAGTAGTGGTTCAAGTGGAACATCTGGTTCATCAGGATCATCTGGTACTTCAGGATCATCAGGATCAAGTGGAACATCAGCAATTGGAGTGACTAGTGGTACGAGTGGTTCTAGTGGTAGTTCAGGCACATCTGGTTCTAGTGGAAGTTCCGGTTCATCAGGAACAAGTGGTTCATCAGGAAGTTCTGGAACAAGTGGGTCATCAGGATCATCAGGATCTAGTGGAACATCTGGTTCAAGTGGAAGTAGTGGTTCATCTGGTGAAGATGGATCATCTGGTTCATCAGGAAGTTCTGGAAGTTCTGGTTCAAGTGGAACTAGTGGTTCAAGTGGAACATCAGGAACTAGAGGAACATCTGGTAGTAGTGGTAGTAGTGGTTCAAGTGGAACATCTGGATCTAGTGGAACTTCTGGTAGTTCAGGATCATCTGGATCGAGTGGGAGTTCTGGAACTTCAGGAACTTCAGCAATCGGAGTAACATCAGGAACATCTGGAAGCAGCGGATCTAGCGGAACTAGCGGTTCATCCGGTTCTAGCGGAACATCAGGAAGTAGTGGTTCATCGGGAGAATCAGGAAGTAGTGGTTCGTCAGGAACTTCAGGAACTAGAGGAACATCTGGTAGTAGTGGAAGTAGTGGTTCATCTGGAACATCTGGTAGTAGTGGTTCATCTGGAACATCTGGTAGTAGTGGTAGTTCAGGATCTAGCGGAACTTCAGGAACTTCAGCAATCGGAGTAACATCAGGAACATCTGGAAGCAGCGGATCTAGTGGGACTAGTGGTTCTTCAGGTTCATCAGGAACAGCAGGAAGTAGTGGTTCATCTGGAACTTCCGGTAGTTCAGGTTCAAGTGGAACATCAGGAACAAGAGGATCAAGTGGTTCAAGTGGTTCAAGTGGAAGTTCAGGAACTTCAGGTAGTAGTGGTTCATCAGGAACGTCAGGAACAGCCGGAAGTAGCGGTTCATCAGGAACTTCTGGAACTTCAGCAGTTGGAGTTACTTCTGGAACATCTGGATCAAGTGGTTCTTCTGGAACTAGTGGAAGTAGTGGAAGTTCAGGGACTTCAGGAAGTTCAGGATCAAGTGGAACATCTGGTAGTTCAGGATCAAGTGGAACTTCAGGAACTAGAGGAACATCTGGTAGTAGTGGAAGCAGCGGCTCAAGTGGAACATCTGGTAGCAGCGGCTCAAGTGGAACATCTGGAAGTTCAGGGAGTTCTGGAACTTCAGGAACTTCAGCAGTTGGAGTTACTTCTGGAACATCAGGATCAAGCGGTTCTAGTGGAACATCAGGATCAAGCGGTTCATCAGGAACTAGTGGTTCTAGTGGAAGCTCAGGAACATCAGGTAGTAGTGGTTCGTCAGGAACTTCAGGAACTAGAGGAACATCTGGTAGTAGTGGAAGTAGTGGTTCTAGTGGAACATCTGGAAGTAGTGGTTCATCTGGAACATCAGGAAGTAGTGGTTCAAGTGGAACATCAGGAACTTCAGCAGTTGGAGTTACTTCTGGAACATCAGGATCAAGCGGTTCTAGTGGAACATCTGGTAGTAGTGGAAGTTCAGGGACTTCAGGAAGTTCGGGTTCATCAGGAACTTCTGGGTCTAGCGGAAGTAGCGGAACTTCAGGAACTAGAGGAACATCTGGTAGTAGTGGAAGCAGCGGCTCAAGTGGAACATCTGGTAGCAGTGGAAGTTCAGGAACATCTGGTAGCAGTGGTTCTGCTGGTTCTAGTGGAGCATCTGCAACACTAGTAACAGCTGGAGTTAATACAGTTGGAGCGGTACAATATAATGGTACTAATGCTGCTGATGGTCAGTTTTATGGAGGAACTAGTGCTCCTTCTAATACTACTAGATTAAACTATGACGGGTATTTCTATGCAACAAGAGTTTATAATGCAATATATAACGACTATGCAGATTTTAGACAAACAGATGATAACATTATTTATGGTAAATGTTATTATGGAGCATTAGATCAGGCAAGAATATGCAATAAAAGACGACAACAAAATGTAATCGGTATTGCTTCTGATACATTTGGTAATGCAATTGGTTATATTGAAAGTGGTGTTCCAATTGCTGTTGCTGGATGGGTATTAGCATACGTAGATAAATCATATGATCCCGGAACACCATTAACTACTGATGAAAAAGGTGATTTAACTAAAATGGAAAGATGGGAAGTTATAACGTTTCCAGAAAGAATAGTAGCTATTTATCAATACAAAGAACTAGAACTTGTTTGGGGTCCAAAAAGTGTACTTGTAGATGGAAGACATTGGGTTAAAGTAAAATAAGAAAAAAATTAGTTAATTTGGAACAAAACTTAAAAATGAAAGGCGAATAATATGACTATCTTTGTTTCGATTTTTTTATCATTAATTATCTTTTGTTTAGAATCATGGCAAAGGGGTTTGGTAACGCTTTCTAAATCTCCTATGCTTCCTATCTTTTTTACGTCAGCAACTTCAATGTATTTTATAGTTGTTGCTTCTTCTATCTTTGTAATGGGTTTGGTTTTAGATAATACAAATGCTAAAAAATCAATCTTAGTTGGAATAGTATTGGGAATGTTAGGAATTATTTTAACTCCATATACTATTTATGGTTATGGATTGATTTTTGGAATATCAGCTTCTTTAATGAAATTAATTCCTTTTTCTTCTCCTCTAAAAATATCATCTGGAAAATATGATGGTCTATTAGTTGCACCTCAAGCATCAGCAAAAAACTTTGGAGGAGCTTTTGGTCTACTAGTTCTAGTTATAATAATGAAATCATTTGGCTTGTTGTCAACATCTATTTTCATTGCAATAATTTTTGGAATATCAGGATTTGCTGCTTACTTTTTAATGCCTGATATTAAAGTTGAAGGTTGGAAAATTAGTATCTTTAAAGAGTTAGCTGTAGACTGGAAATTTTGGTTAATGATGGTTTATTTCTTTTTTATGAGTGGTATTTTTTATTTAACTATTGCATCATTCATACCAGCTTTAAAAAGAATAGAACATTTTTCAGATGGTCAAGCAGCATTTATGATTGGAATAAGTTATATTGCTACTGGAATTTTTAGATTTGGAGCTGCCTGGTTGGGTGATAAAATTGGTCATTTGGTCCTAATGCTTACTGGAACATTAGGAATGATCTATTGTTATTTTCTTCTTAAATATGATCCTTTTTGGGCAGTTTGGATTTTCTCTATATTTTCAACAATGCATACAGCAAATTATTGGGCACAATGTAAACAACTTTGGGGACCAAAATATATAGCTACAATTCTTGGTTTAGGTTATGTAGCGATGTATATTGGTGCTGGAGTTCTTTATGGAAAGTGGGCAATATGAGAATCTTTTATAATCTTGATGATCTTGGAGACTACGTAAATAAGATTGATAAAAAAGTTGGTATATGGTCTATTGGAAATCATGGAGAAATTCATGATGGGCATAGAAAATGTTACGAAGCAGTAAAAAATAACTCAGAATTTATTATTGGATTAATTGCAAATACATGGTTGTTACAAATAGCAAAAATTTCAGAACATCCAATACTGCCAGTTATTCTTCCAATATCAAAAACTGCTATAAAAGAGTTAGAAGAAAAGTGTAATACTATAATGATTTATGATAACAAATATACAGCTTTTTTAAAACCAAAAAGGTTATTAAAATGGGCTAAAGAATCATTACCAATATCTACATTACCTTCTTTTATAAGTGAAAATGAATTGATTATGGACTCATTACGGGCCGCTCAAATGTTTAAAAGAACTTTAAATGAAAAAATTAAGTACTCATATCATTGTGGTAGTTTAAAAGATCCGTGGAGATTTTATTATGCTCGTTGGCAAAATGAAATATGGAAAGATAGATTTTATGATTTAATTGAACCATCAAGTGATGAATATGGGCAAAGCATAAGCGATAGTTATCCAAAATCTTTGCGAGAACAAATTAATAAACCATTACTTTTAAAAGGTATGCGAACAATTGAAGATCTACAACAAAATATTAAAGATATTGAGGGATTAACGATATTATATTTTGTTTATGATCCAAATACAAAGTATATTTTAGCAAGATTTTGTCATAATGACTTTCCAAATAAATGGTGGAATGTAGGATTGAAAGATGAATAAGTACTTTATAATGTTTCATAAAGATTCTCCAAAATTATTTGATGTTAAAAGTCAATTTAGATTATTTCAAAATGGATTTTCTCATACCTGGAATAGTTGTAAAAATATGGGTGATTTTATATGGATAAAACATGGAGAAAATCTTCCTATAAACAAAGGAAGAGTTTTTGTTAGTGTATGGTATAAAAATGATGCTTTAGAAGCAGAACGATGGGCAAGAGAAAATCCAGATTTAGACGTTATTATTGGTGGACCATTATTAACTCATTATGAAATAAATATTGGAAAAGATTTAAAAAATTTTAGACAAATTATCAAAGAAGATGTTGAGAATGCTCTTTCTATAGAAACATCTGACTGGAATTTAAATGTTTTAAGTGGTTATGATAATATTGGTTACTCATTTGGAATAGTAAGAGGAATTGGTTGTTACTGGGGAAAATGTTATTATTGTAAATATCATCATACTCCAGTTTATAGAACATTTAAGGAGATTCCTATTATAGAGTATCCTGGACACAAATATATTTGGTTACATACATTTTCTATATCTCCAAGAATGATACGGGATATATATTCAAATATTCCTAATAGGAATGACGTAAGTTATATGACTTATATGCGAGCAGATGACTCAATTTTGAAATCTCTACAATATGCTTTTAATAAAACAAAAGCACCATTAACTAATTTTTTATTTGACTTGGGTATTGAAGTCCCAAGTAATAGAATGTTAAAATGGATGAAAAAAGGATCAACTGTTGAGTCCTATTTAAAGTTGATAAAATTTTTATGTGAAAATGGATGCCGATTACATTTCAACTTAATGACAGATTGGCCGAATCTACTAGATGAAGATGTAAAAAATATTGAAAGTTTTTTGACTAAACTAAGTTGTATAAAAGGGCATGAAACAATAACAGCAAATTTATATCCTTTACAAATTGTGTATGATCGTCCATTTATAAAAGAGTTTACTAACTTAATAAAAGAGGATAACTATTTTTGGGCAATAGATATCTTTCATCCAGTTCTAACCAGTGAACAAAAAAGAGTTAACAATAATATAAGGAAATTGTATTCTAATTTTCCATTTTTACATTTTGAAGATTTTACAGGAAAACCATTATTTTAGGAGATTCCTATGGCCCTAATAACAACATTTCCGGCATTGCTTGCTGCATTATCAGGTCATACAGTAGCACAGTGCGGTTTTGATAGACATGAAAAAGATCGTATGCACCAAGGACATATTGATGTTATAGCTGCTGCAAACTCTGTAGCTGATATCTCATTAGTTACTTTTTACCCACATACCAATATTACTAATTATCTAACTAGTCAAAATGTTCCAATTCCTCCTTGGAAACCAACTGACAAAAATTATTGTGTAGATTTCTGCACAACAAATGGAGCTGATATAGTTTTCATTCCTGATATTTCAGATATCATTACAGCTTTCCATCTTAATGAAATTGCTGTTCCTGATTTTCTAATATTAATTGATGGTATAATTTCTGCAAACGACTATTATCATCCAGCTTTTAATACAACAATAAGATATTATGTTGGGTTTGAATATCAAAGAAATTTGTTTTCTGTATACCCTAAAAATTATTCTGTATATTCTAATAAAGATGGGTATTCTATTTATACTAGAAAACATTATTTATCTTCTTTAGGAGTTTCATTTATTACAGTTCCTAAAGCTATTCGTCCAGATGGTCTTCCATATTCTAATAGGTTGGTTGGGGCCACTACGGATGATTTAGCTATTTTAAAACAAATGTATGATGCTATTTTAGTTTTATCATGGGCTGAGGCTTATGATTTAGATCTTGAGACTTTTAGAACAACACTAAACGCGTTTGATACTAAACCAACTAAAACAGTAACCATTCCTATTAATACAGGTGATTTCTATCCTAATATGTATAAATGGGTTGGGCGACATTTAGAACATCCAAATGATGTAATGATTGAAGTAATTGTTAACATTAATGGAACAACAGAAATGTTATCTAATCTTTTTCTTGGAGTTTAAAATGATAAATAAACATTTTAAAGTTTTTAAAATAGAATCTGCTGAGATTTTTTCGGCTGGGAAATGTAATTTAAGCTGTAGATATTGCTATATTCCAAAAGCAGATTTTTTAACTGAAATACATAAAAAGGTATTAGATAAAGTACGATCTGGAAAGTTATTAGAAGAATTAAAGGAATTGTTTGATAAGGATTTAACGTCTTTATCTCATTGGGGCACTGAACCAACTTTAACATTAGATGAATTTAAAGATTTTTATAATCAAGCAATTGTAGAATTTCCGAATTTAAAAAATATTAGTATTTCTTCTAACTATATGACGAATCCTGATAAAATGATTAAGTTCATTTTAAATTTGCCGAAAACTAGACAATTAGAAATAAAATTACAAGTATCTTTAGATGGGCCACCTTCTATTACAGATAAAAATCGTATTGGTGGTGCAGCGGAAAAGATAACAAAAAATTGTATTGAAGTAACTAGAGGAATAAGTAGACATAACTCTATTCATAATGTTAGTATGCATCTAAAACCCACAATGGGAAGCGAAGAGTTTAGATGGATGACTATTTTGGATAATGTTAAAACTTACTATGACTTTTTTGATAATTTTATAACTAAATGGTTAGAATCTAATTTTGAGAATCGAATTAAAATTTCAAGGTTTTGTAGTCCAACTATAGTTGTTCCTGGTGATTATACAACAGAAGACGGAATTAATTTTTATCAAATGTTACTAAACCAAATTTCTTTACAAAATATTAAATATAAGTCTATAGAAAAACCAGAATCTGATTATTATTATAGATGGGTTGATAAAATACCGTTCTTTAATGAGTTTTATTTTAAACCATTTCAATATATATGTTCTGCAGGAAATATGATGTTTGGAATAGGAGAATCTGATAATGAGTTACATAATTGTCATAGAACATATTTTATTCAACATCCAGAATATGTAGATTCGATGAAAAAATATAGTGAAGACAAAATAACAATTTCTAGTATAGAATCAGGAAGGAATGATTTGTTATTATCGTCAATTGCAAATACTTCTGATGAAGCATCACTAATTAAATTTTTGTATAGAAATAGAGCCTATAGAGATTTTCACAAACAACGTAGTGCTATAGGAACTGCTCTTGCGATGGAATTAGCCGATTGTAAACAAATATCAAAATGCTATAAATTACCTGAAATGGCATTTTTATTAAATGTAATGAGTCAACTGACAGATTGCCAAATGGATCATGTAATTATAAATGGAAGTGCTTCAATCCCAACGTTGGGAATTCTTCGACTGTATGGGAATGGATTTTGTGAAAATATACTTTCTAGATCTAGGAGATAACCTAATGAATTATGTAGAAGTTTTAAATGAATTAAGAGGATATATTAATAGTTTAGAGTCCTCAATATACTTGTTCAATATGAAAGATAGATTTAAATTATCTCTTAATTTAATTGAAAAACATATTAAAAATGAAGAATCTTCTGAAAAGATTGATGAGTTTGATTCTAAAGTTGTTGAAAGAACTATAGATTTTTTATTGAAAAAAGTTATTGAAGTTCCTAAAAAAGATAGCTTTTATTGTTTTGTAGATAAATATATTCTTTTGGTTTTTAACTGGAATATTGGTGTTTTAAAAAGTGAAGAATTAACAACTAAGATGAAGCAAATAATGCGATTTATAAAAGATAATATTCAAGTATATGAAAAGGTACAAATTTTAGATATTCTAATTAATAATTTGAACAACTATAACAAATGGATTCCGCCATCTTTTGAATTAAGCGAACATTATTTCAATTTATTAAAGGAGGAATAATGACTGCTTATCCTTCGTGGACAGCTTTAACAGCAGGCGTAACTATAATTTTAGCAGCACATTGGAATGAAGTAAAAGATGCGGTAGATCATATGCAAGAAACTTTAGTTACTAATGGTTGTTCATTATCAGCTTATAGTTGGTCTAGTATACCTGTTAGTGTTGGTGATATAATTTATAAAGCTGATGTTGACGAATACCGAGCCGGTATAGATTATGTGTATGACGCTAACACATGTTCTTCCAACAACGGAACTAAAAACAATACAGTAAATTCACACAACTCAGGAGTTCTATAAATGGGATTTTCATGGAGTTCACTATCAATAGGCGATAAGATAACATATACAGATGGTGTAGGAATAGATGAGTTACGAGATAATTCTGATACATTACATGCTGCTTTAACCAATGTGACTTATAATGGAACAGTTCAAGGCACTCAAAATAGTAGTGTAAATAGTTCTAACTACTCAAATTATCCAAGTAATTATCCATCTAATAATAGTTTACAAGGATATAAATAAGGAGAACGAATGTCTTATAGAAACAAAGAAAACGATATAGTAGTGAAGAATATCTTAAATCGAACATTTTTTCCTGCTTGGAAAGATCGAGAATTTTTAAGATCTTTTGATAAGTATGGTAACTATGGTGATCTAGAATTACAATTAAACTCTAACTGTAATTTAAATTGTAAGTATTGTTACTATGCTAAATATGGAGACAAACTTTATCCAAAAGAAATTTCCAATCCAAGTATAGTTTTAAATAATCTGTCAACTTTGCTCAATTGGTTAGAAAAAAATCATTATTTTCCAGCATTCGAACTTTTTTCTGGAGAAGTTTTTTCTCAGGAAGTTGGGTTCCAAGCTGTAGAAATATTAGTTAATTGGTTGATTAAAAATAAAGATCTAATTCCAATGGATAAAAACTGGTATGACTTAATTGGTAGAATTACTATACCTACAAACTTTTCTTGGATTCTTGATAAAGAAAAAGTAGACAAAATAGATTGGCTTATGCAAAAAGCAAAGGACAATAAAATATCTTTATGGTTAAGTATCTCAGAAGATGGAAAGTTTTGTAATGAAAATCGACCTTTCAAAGATGGAACAATCCGAACAGAAGAATACTATAGAGATATTTTCCTATTCGCAAAAAAATGGGGATTATCTTTTCATCCAATGATTTATAGTAATGGAATTGAGAAGTGGATTGATAATTTTTTATGGTTTCAAGATAATTTCAAAAAGTATGAAATTGAATGGAACTCAATATATTTACTAGAAGTTAGAAATGCTGAGTGGACAAAATCACAATTAAAACATTTCTATAAATTCATTAGATTTTTGGTAAAATGGACCTACGAAAAATTAAATTGTTCACCAAAAGAATTTGTTGAAGTTGTTCACAAAAAAATTTTATTTAATATGTTTTCTTGTTTCGGTAGTATACAACGAGGTCTCTCATGTTCAATTCAAACATTTATGCAACTAAGACTTGGAGATTTAACTACTACATTATGCCACAGAAACTCTTATACAGGGTTGAATTTATTTAGGTTTATTACTGAAAATAATGAGATAACTGATATTGAAGCTCTTAACCCAGGAATGATGATTGCTATGTATTCTTTGGATCGTAAAAATCAACCTTGGTGTGAAGCATGCCCAATAAATAAGTTTTGTGTTGGGCAATGTCTCGGTTCAATGTTTGAGATTAATCAAGATAATTTTATTCCAATTCCTACTGTATGCGCATTAGAACATGCGAAAGTGGCTGGTCTCTTAGATGAAATTATTGAGTTAGGTTTGTTTGATACCTTTTCTGAATTTTATAATAAGAATGGCAACTCTTTCTTTTTATACAAAGATTATTTTAAGGAGAAAAATTTATGGAAATAAATGAAGGATTACCTATTTTAAATTATATCGAACAGTTTATGAATTCTAATGAGTTTGATTATTTCTCCGATTTAAAAGATGATCTTTTATTAGGTTATAACTTCATGAAGAATCATATTCAATTAATGATTAATAACGAAGAGATAAAAAATATCGATATTACTCTTCCGAAAAAATGTTTATATATTTTAGGGAATACTGTTCTAGATCAAGGTTTTAATGAAAATATTTCTTTATTTATTTCAAATATGATTGAATTAATTTCTAACTGGAATAATAACTTAACAAAAAATACAGATATTTCATTATTATGTAGGTTGATATTCTTACTGCTTGAAATAAATAAAAGTTTAGAAAAAACAATTACTACATTACGAGTTGCTTGTGAACGAAGCAGAATGTTAAAAGAATGGATGCCTCCAGCTTTTGAAATGAGTAAAGAGTATCTAAACGTATTACTAGAAAAAGCTGAACAACTTTAGAAATAGTCTATTGATTTATTGAAGAACAAATAACAAAGGAGACACCAAATGTTCGGAGTAGTGAACCAACAAGTAGAAGAGTGTTTTTCTGTATATAGTGAATGTAGCGGTTTTATTTCTGGTATTGATAGTACCGCTTTTACGTCATTAATATATGATCCAACTGGAACAGAAGTATCTGGAACTGTTGGGAATGGGTTTGTTGATTTAGGAAATGGCAACTATAAATACTTATTTACTCCAAATTCTGTTGGTGCTTGGTATGTTGGTGTTATTCATCCACAATATTTTCCTTGGGGTAAATTTGATGAAGTTCAAGTTTATACCGCTGATCTAACAATGATTTATAGAGATGTTATTAGAACTCTTGGTCTATCACATTCTAATGTGTTTATTGACCAAACTCAATATGACTCATTTGGAAACCTAATTGGTGCAAGAGTGAGAATATATGAAGACGCTTTATCAGTTGGAACTAATGTAAATATAATTGAAACTTATAAAATTGAAGTTGATGCTTCTGAACTTGGTAAATTCAATTATTGGAAGCAATTGGTAACATAGGAGATTATTAGTGTCAATTGAAATAGCTACACTTGGTAAGTTTAGAGGTGTTGGTTTTGGAGTTGGTGGTGGGGGTGGTGCGCCTCCTATTCATTCGCTTGCTGAAGAATCTGAGTTACCTCCGTGGAAGGTGACTGTTAATAAAGTGTATTTTGAAGATTTATCTACTCCAGTGAATATTGAAATTAAAATCTTGGGGGGTGTTACAATAACATAAGAGTTTTCAGAACAAAATATAAATAGCAATAAAAAGAGGAAGATACTATGTTATATTTAAAATCTAGTGAGGAAAAGAAACTAACCTTTGAAGTAGATATTCATGGAGTAGAAACTGGTAATTTAAAAGGTTATGTTAGATTTGAATTGTATGGAGCCGAATATGGGTTTCCTGCAGAAATCGAACGAAATAGAATTACAGCAACCATTCCTCCGTTGACTGAAATTGTTAAAAAAGATATTGAAGATGGTACAGTAATTAATGCTAGATTAGAAATGTTTACGGATAAACATTATTTTAGTCCATGGTCAGGAGAAGTTAAAGTTGGTGCTCCAATGGATATCAGAGCAAAGTTAAAAGAAGATAAAACTCCAGGAATTAAAACAAAATTAGTAACGTCAGAACTTGAAGAGTCAAAATCAGCTAAAAAAGAAAATATAAAAGAAGAAAAAGCTTTAGAATCAAAAGATCTAAAATCAATGATCCGCGAAGTATTAACCGAAATGGTTCCCACCAAAAAGAAAAAAGTAAGCGAGTCTTCTCAACATAAAAAAGAAGAAATAACAAAAGAATATCTCCGAAATATTACAGAAGATGGAATTCTTAAATACATTGAAAAAGCTGGCGCGAAAAAGAAAGAAATTCAAACAATAATTTTAAATCAAGCAAGAGCGGCAGCTGGATCAACTGACAACTTCAAAGTATTAAAAGAGGTTGTAAAAATAATGAAAAAGAAAAGGGGATAAGTTATGGATAGTCAGGAAGAGCTTGCACCTAAACCTCCAGTAAATGAAGATTTAGTATCTACACCTACTTATACTAATCCTAGTTATCCTTCTTCTGGTAGTTATCCTAGTTCTGCAGCAAATATTGCGCAGAAAACTGCTTTGCCACAAAATGGATATACAGTAAGAATTGCTTGGAAGAATAGACGAAGGATGGCATGGGTTTCTTTAATAGCAATGCTTATTGCTACAGGATTAGTATTTTTTGTTGTACCTGAATCTAGACTCAAAATTATTGGGGATGTAATAACTTGGTTTTATTTTGCTATGACATCTGTCGTAGGTGCCTATATGGGATTTACTACATGGGCTAGTATAAAAGGACAAGGAAAATAATATGAACGGCAATGGGAATGGGAATGGGAATGGCCATGAAGAATCTAATGGCCAAAATATTGCTATTTTAACTAGAGTAACCAGATCAGACCAAGGAACAGAAGGTCAATTAATGACTAAAGGGTTTTCGTGTTTTACTTTAGAACTTCCTTGGAGAGATAATGAAAAAGGAATATCATGTATTCCCCCTGGTGAATATCAAGCAATAGCAACTAAATCAAATAGATATGGTTTAATTTATTGGTTACCAAAAGTTGAAGATAGAAGTGGTATTCTGATTCATTGGGGTAATTATGCTGGAGATTCTACAAAAGGTTTAAAAACTCATTCAATGGGTTGTATTTTGCTTGGCAAACAATTTGGATTTTTGGGAGGGCAAAGAGCAGTATTAAATTCAAGAGTTGCTGTATCGCAATTTATGTCAGCTATGGATTATAATCCGTTTATTTTGAAGGTTCAGGAGGGAATTTAAATTGCTTTGTTTATGTGGATGTGAAAAGGAAGTTGGACCTTATAGTGAAAAAGGTTACGTATATGGTCATAATAGTAAAAGAAGAATAGTTTCTGAAGAAACAAAAAGAAAAATATCAGAATCTTTAAAGGGTGAAAATCATCACTTTTATGGAAAACATCTTTCTGAAGAACATAAGAGAAAATTATCAAAATCTCAAACAGGAGAAAAAAGTCACAGTTGGAGAAAAACTATTTGTGAAGAAACAAAAAGAAAAATATCAGAATCTCTAAAAGGAAAACACCGTTCAGAAGAAATAAAGAAAAAAATGTCAGAATCTCGTAAGATTACAATTAAAGAAATATATAAAAAATATCCATTCTTTTCAAAAATTGAAGAAATGAGATATAATCCTGATAAACCTGAAGAAAAAGAAATACAAGTTCATTGTAAATTTTCTGAATGTTCAAATAGTAAAGAAAAAGGTGGATGGTTTACGCCAACTAAAATACAACTACATGAGAGAATAAGACAATTAGAACATGACTATGGAAATGATGGAGTTTATTTTTACTGTTGCGAAGACTGCAAAGAAAAATGCTCTCTTTATTATTCACATGGTAGTTTGAACAGAAAAACTAAAAAGTTATATACAGATGAAGAGTATCAAATATTTCGTCAATTTGTTTTAGCTAGAGATGATCATGTTTGTCAATTTTGTGGAGAAAAAGCAGAGCATGTTCATCATGAACGTCCACAAAAGTTAGAACCATTTTTTGCTTTAGATCCAGATTATGCTTGGAGTTGTTGTAAAGATTGTCATTATAAATTTGGCCATAAAGGTGAATGTTCAACAGGAAGTTTAGCAATTACTATTTGTAAATAGGAGAAAAAGAAATGCTTATAGAGACGATTCTTGGTGGACTTACAGGGATAATTGGAACTGCGCTTACTAGTATAATGAATTTTAAAACTCAAAAGCTGAAAAATGAACATGAGATAAACCTAATAAGAGCACAAACAGCAGCTATGATTGAAGAGTCAAAAGCTCAAATCGAAATAACAAAAACAAGAATTGAAGGAGCAGTTGAATTAGCAGATGCTGATGCATATATTCAAAGTATAAAAGAAGGAAATAAATCAATATTCAATGATAAGTGGATAGATAATCTATTTGCTGTTCAAGGAAAAATGAGATATATTTCCGTTCCTGTTGCTGTATTGATAGCATTTTTATTCGGTTTTATTGAATGGGTAAAACAATTTATGAGACCAGGTTTAACAGCTTATTTAGTTATCATGACGTCGTGGATAACTTTTGTTGCTAAAGATATTCTAACAAAAGCTGGTGTTGGAACCGGAGGGATAACTGGAAATCAAGCTTATGACATTTTTATTCAAGTAATTGGAATAGTTATTTATCTTACTGTAAGCTGCGTAACATGGTGGTTTGGAGATAGAAGAGTTGCTAAATTCTTAATGAGACTGAATGATGGAAATTCAAAATCTAGCGCAAAAAAATAGAAAGGCTATTTGAATGGTGGACTATAAAGAGAAACTAATAAACATATTAGAGAAAACATTAACAGAAAAAGGTTTTAAACTTTGGAGAGGGATAAATTCCATCTTGCCAGATACGTGGAGTAAGTCAACGTCATCAACTGGAAAGTACCATAAAAAGTTAAATGGTGAAATACCAACCCAAGCTGAGCATGTTTATCAAATGTTATACTCAGCTATAAGAGTTATGCGACTATTTAATGTTGAACTTAAAACAGTGGATTCTGATAAAGTTTTACTTGCTATTGCTCTTCATGACTCATTAAAATATGGAGAGCTAGGAAATAGAAAGCATTCTGATAATGGGCATGATAAAGAAGCTGCAAATATGATTGCAGAAAATAAAGGTACGTTTCTAAAAATTTTTACTGAAGAACAATATCAAGTTTTAGAAGAAGCTGTTAGATTTCATTCAGGTAGGTGGAGTACAGAATGCTCCAAAGATAAAAATTTTTCTTTCAAAAATCTCAATCCAGAAACAATGTTTGTTCACGTTCTGGATATGCTAAGTTCGGAGGATTGCTTAAAAACGGATATAGACTATGACCAACCCAACATGCAAACAACCACCATTGGCGTCAGTAATTCTGGTGCCTGAGTTACAACATTGGTTTAATCATTTTGTTGTTAACTCCGTAGTCAATAAAAATTTTATTCCGTTTCCTGTCGATATAGCATCTTTATATCTTGGACAAAACTCTTTTATTGAACTTCTTTTTAATGATAGTTATTCTAAGCATTCGTATGAATATAGATATAAACAAGAGTCAGCTAGTTGTATTCCAAGACAAGTATTTTTGAGGATTATGGTTTATCCAAGTGCCGCAAAATATTTAATTTTAGATCCTTCTGGGAATAACGTTTTTAATCTACAACAAGATGACTTTACCCTTTTAGATGCTTTATTAAAATATAGAGATGAAACTTCCGTTACCATAATTGATACAACAGGAGTAGCTGTTTTTGATACAACTGCATCAATTTTATATGCTCATTATGATTCTCTTTCAACTAATCTTTCAAAGATGATTTACTTATATTTAGATCTTAAAATTAATAGTAATTTTCAAAGATATAATAACTTAACTTTAATATCCAATTCAACGTTGTTGGATTGTTGTTTTGAGGCTTATCTTATAGAACAGTATTACAACTTTATGAGTCATAGAGTGCCTTCGTTGATTTATACGCCACCATATGGAGGAGCGGGAACTTGTTTACCATAAACGATTATTGGAAAATTTTGGAGTCAATTCAAGGTGATACTACTGTAGATTTAACGAAGGCAATAGTTGCGATTGCAAGTTCCGAAAAAGCAGTATCTGACAAGTATTTTTCAAATATTATAGATCAAGTTGCATATATTACAGATGACTATAATCGTCTAAGAAACTTTTTAAGAGATTGGTATGCATCATTTAGAACAATAACTACAGTTCAAACTCAAATAACAGATGTATACTCAATGCCTAATAATCAGCTTGATGAATTATTCCAAAGTTTTGGATATAACTATTCAAGCTTAATTCGAGACCCAGTAAGTAATGAACCATTATTACAAAAAGTTAACTTCTTTTTAGATTTGGTTAACTTATATAAAATTAAAGGTTCTCCAGAAACTTTAGTAAGAGTATTACAATATTATGGATTTACTGAAGTTGACGTTTATGAATATCAACTTCAATTTGATAATCGACCAAGTAAAGATTCAAATGATTTAGTTTTTAAAGGAAATATAGTAGCGGGAACAAGTGGTGATACAAGTCCACTATATTTACCTTATGATGAGTTAACTATTGGTGATCCTCACTGGTTATATACTGAAAGTCAAATTCGAACTCTTTTTGGTTTGAATAAAATTAACTTTCCATCAACATCTCCATATTTTTCTGTAAAGCCAATTTTTGATGAAACAACAACATATTTAGCTATATCGTTATTGAGCAGAGTAATTCAAGACCAATATGCTGATTGGCAAAGTACTGGAATTGTTCCTATTAAAAATGCTATGGCTACAATTACCGGCGACAAGATTTCAATATTAGCTTTATATCTAGCTTGTATTCAAACTTTTAATAGAGAATGGTATACCGGCGTTCCTGATATGGGAAACTTTTTATGTTATGATGGAACAATGACAATAATTACTGATATTATTGACCAGTATAATACTATCACAGGAAAACCAGCTAGCAGAGCAGATCAAAAAATAAAACTCGCCCAATATTATGATTTATTTACTAGAGAAGATCCAAGAAACTTTTTACAAAATACAACTGATGCTGAAACAATATTAGCTGTTTTAGATCCTACTTTTTCAGCTAATCTAAATGCCATAGCAGAAATAAATCCAATTATTCTTGCTAGTTTATTAGCTGATTTAGGAAATTGGGTTAGAAGTAATTTAAGTTATGGTTTTATGAATATTAGTTATGCTATCTTTGGAATAAGTGCTTTATATAGTTTATTAAGAGATGTAATTGAATTTTTTAAACCTTATAGAGCAAGACTTGTTCCTTTGGAAATGCTGGAGTTTAGAAGTAGATTAGAGAATACATTGATTATTGAAGATCATCTAGATACCATTGATATCTTGTTTGATTTTTATGATTATTGTACAGGAGATAGTGCTCCTTGTTGTAGCGATCCTACTTTAATATGTCCTGATTCTACTGATGCTTTACAATATTATTCAAGAGATACTTATGATTGTGGTTCCTTCTATGACATTGGTATAGTTGTTGACCGAGATCCATTTATTGAATATTTTGATAACTACAGAGATTCACTCGTTTGTAGTTTTCAGAATACTGATAGTACTGCAATTGTAACCTCAGAAGTAGTTGAAGATTCTACGGCGGTTTATACATATTATCAAAGTGGTGGTTTTGCTAAATTTGATGATGGCGGTGTATTTGATTGTACTACTGGTTTTGATTTAGTATTTATTGACGTTCTTCCTTCCTTCTCACTTCTAACAGAAGAGGGTGGAAACTTGCTGCTAGAAAATGATCACCATATTCTTATATATTAGTTTCTTTCCAATTTAAATATCCTATCTTAGAAAATTTCTAATTCATTTTAGGTCCGTTTCTTATATGAAATAATATGGGTTTTATTAAAATTTATTGAGAACAAATAATAAATTAATATTCATTAGGGAGGACTTATATGCCTGGACGTTTCCTTTATCCTGGATTATTAGAGTATGTAAAAGAGGGTATTGAAGAAAATAAATCTATAAATTCTATGTATGATTTTGCTATAGTAAAATTTGGGTATGAAAAAGATTTACAAACGTTTAGAAGATATGTGTATACTGTAAAAAAACGATATTCTGATTTGAATAAAAGTAATGGGAAAAAACAAGTAGCAAAAGATGAAGCTTTTATTTCAACTTTAGAGAGAAGAAAAATTATTTCAAGAGATGATATGTGTGACTTACTGAGTTGTTCTTTTAATGAGGTTTGTGACTTGATTGGCTTTTATAGAAATCAGGGATATGAAATATTACTTGACGATAAAAATATTATTTTGAGTACTCATGTGGCTTCTCAAGGAAAGAAGTTTTCAAGCCCATTAGAATCAACAGAAATTATTTTTGGAGTTGCTTCTGATCTTCACATAGGTTCAAAACAATGTCAATTAACTGCATTAAATGAATTTTGTGAAATATGTAGGAAAAAAGGTGTAAAAAATATTTTCATTCCTGGTGATATTTTTGCTGGATATAAAGTATTTGCGGGTCAGGAATATGAGGTTTATGCACTAAGTGCAGAAGAACAGGAAGAATCAGCTATTGTTAATTTACCAACCGGATTTGAGTGGTATGCTATGGGTGGAAATCATGATTATTCCTTTATCAAAAAAGGTGGTGGACATAATCCTCTATTAGCATTAGAAAATAAAAGACCTGATGTTCATTATTTAGGATTTGATGAAGTTGATGTTCCAATTCTTGAAGGAATAGCATTAAAGATGTGGCATCCATCTGGCGGAGTTCCATATGCTCTATCATATAGATTACAAAAAGCTGCTGAACAAATTGCTTACTCAGAATCAGCAAAATTAGCTTGGAATAAAACAGATGTTCCAAAAATAAGATTTTTATTGGCTGGACATATACATATTAATGTTTGTGCTATGATAGGAGCAATTTTTGCAGCTCAATGCGGAACATTTGAAGCTCAAAACTCGTATTTAAAAGTTAAAGGATTGAATCCAACAGTTGGTGGTTATATCATTAGAGCAGAACTTCGAAAGAATGATGGTATGATTTTAAATCATGAAGCAAAGTATTATATATTTCCAGATGTAATTGAAGATGACTGGAAAAATTATAAACATCATCTTGACGAAAGAGATAAAATAAAACCAATTTTCAATGGCAAATAGAACAAAAAAATAGATTACATATACTACCCCAGCAGACTTTAAGAAAATCTTAGGGTTTAGTCTGCACCCTACAAGGAGGTGTCGTATGACATACAAAGATCATTTCGTAGTAGAAGTAAAGTATAATGGTAAAATATTAAGAGTTCGTGATGATATAGTTACGTTGCCTTTCGGAAGTGAGTATTCACTCCTTCTAAAAAATCTTAACTCAAAAAGAGCATGTGTTAAGATTTCAATTGATGGTCAAGACGTTCTTGATTCAACTTCATTAGTTCTTTCTCCAAATGAAACAACCGAGTTACAGGGTTTCTTACGTAATAATGTTGCTACCAATAAATTCAAGTTTATTCAAAAAACGAAAGAAATCCAGGAACATAGAGGAGATAAGATTGATGATGGTTTAATAAGAGTTGAATTTGCATTTGAAGAACCAGTTATTCAAAAAAATATTGTAAAAGATTATGACTGGCCTCATAGAAGAGATATCATTTGGGAGCATCACCACCATCATTATTATTGGCCATCATTTACATATGATTACTATAATCCAAATGTTTATTATTGTTCAAATATTGGTGCAAATGCAGGAGATAACGTTAAAGGTAGTGAAAATTCTTCCCTTTCTGTTTGCGATTCAGTTCAGACTGTTCAAAATGAATCATTTGCTCCAAACCTAGATGAAGGCATTACAGTTAAAGGTAGTGAAATAAATCAACAATTTAATTATACTTCTATTGGTAGTCTTTCACAAGCAGAAGTTATTATTATCAAACTAAAAGGTGAAACTATAAAAGGCGAACCAGTTCAAAAACCAGTTACTGTTACAACAAAGTTGATTTGTAAAACTTGTGGTAGAACTAGTTCTTCATCATCAAAGTTTTGTTCAAATTGTGGAACGTTTTTAGAATAAGTTTAATAATGTAGTATATGTAACTAAGCAGCTACTTTGGATTTTCTGAGGTAGCTGCTTTTTTTACGTTATACTAATACTTAGAACTTTTAAGAACAAAATATAAATTATGTGCGATTTTAACAAGGATTTATCTATGGATAAGAAAAATATAAAAACTACTGAAATTGTAGTAAAAGAAATGTATGGAGAAACTTGTTTTAAGGACTCAATGAAACCAGGTGGAACTAAAAGAGGCCCAAAAGGTTTCGTTGAAGTTTATGAAGTTCAACCAAACGGTGAAAAAGTTCTTGTTTCAAAATCTAACTTAGTATTATATCTTGGAAGAGAATGGGTTGCTCAAAGAATTATGGATTTAAATAATCCAAGTGTAACTCCGACTAAAGACGAGATATTATACTGGTTTGGTTTAGGGGATGGTGGGGTTGATCCAGCAGACCCACTCGATCCGATTGCACCTATAATTACAGACACAGATTTATATTCTAGATTAATGATTAATGCTACTGACGCATCATGTGCCGATTATCATGTTACCGCAGTAGGATATCCGGATACTGGTTATTACAAAAAGTATTTTGACTCAGTTGAATTTGAACAAGATAATCTAAATGATGATAAATGGTTAGTTATAAAGATAACATTTACGGTTGGCGTTGATGATGCAAACGGCGCTCTAATAAGTGAAGCAGGATTATTTTCAGCAGAATCAAATGTAGGAGGTTATGCTGGGCCGTTTAGTATTTTTGCAAGAGTTACATTTCCAACTATAATTAAATCAGATGATAGACAATTGATATTTAGATGGTATCTATTTGTATAAGGATTTTTTATATTTAAAACATTGAAAGGAGATCACTAATTTAACCTGGAGAGAAAGGAAGATATTCGATATAGTTAATATTTTAGAGAAACTAAATGTGGAGGAAAATTCAGCATGGCTACAAACGTATCTCCGGGCGTATATACGAAGATAATTGATTTATCGGCATTCGTTCAAGCTGCCCCAGCAACAATCGGTTTTATTACCGCTATTACAGAGAAAGGCGAAGACAATGTTTTAAAATTTATTGGTTCTAGATCAGACTTAATTAGTGAGTTTGGGGAACCAAATATTGTTACTTATGGCAAAAGTTATAGTCAAGGTCTATATTGTGCTTATAACTTTTTAGGCGAGTCTGGAGCTCTTTATTTCTTGAGAGTCCTACCAGATGATGCTGCTTTTGCAAACTTAAGAATTGATGCTATGTTTGGAACAACAGACACAACTGCTTCATTCCAAGTAACATCTGTTTCATCAATTAATACAAAAGCAGAACTAAAAACAAACTTAGCAGATATTCCGCCAACTCAACATCCATTATGTTTTCTTTACCCAATAGGAAGAGGCCAATACTACAATAAGTTAGCTGCAAGATTAACTGAAGTAGCAAACCCTCTATTAGATGGTGTTTATGTTCTTGATCTATATGAAAAACAATCAGATGGTGATGATGTTATTATTGAGTCATTCCAAATATCTTTTGATCCAACATCCAAAGATCTTGCAGGAGACTCGCTATTTATAGTTGACGTTCTTGCAACATATTCTAGCGTTCTAAGAGCAGAAATGGAATTAACAAGTGAAACATGGTCAGCTGGTTACTATAAAGTTATTCATATGTATGATAAAAATATTGGTACAGTAACAATTGATCTAACTTCAGGAACATCAGAAATTACAGATAATAAGCAAGATTTTTCAACATGGGATAAAAACCCAGCAACAGGTTATGCTAATTACACAGTTATTGCAAAAGATGCAAAGGGAGTTGAAATTTGGGGATGGTTAGGATCTTCAACTGGTTATACAGATGGTGTTGGTTGTCAAGTATTTAATAACAGAAATTTAGATGTTGCTACTCAAGTATGGAATGGCAATACTACAGATTTTGATGTTAATTCAGACATAACTTATACAATTAAACAAGCTTATGGAAGTGTTGCTGATGCCTTTACTTCAGCTGAACCAGTTCCATTAAAGAAAGGTAGTGATGGTGCTCTTCTAGATTCAGTTGGTAATTTAGTTACTGCAGAAGCTACAACTCTATTATCTCAGGGATATGCTGGAATAATTGACGATCAAGTTCTAGATACTGAAAATATCTACTATACTCTAGTTTTTGATTGTGGTTATCCAACTGATGTAAAAACACAAATTAGTACTCTTGTTCAAACAAGAAGAGACTGTGTTGGTATCCTAGATAATGGAGACAATGTTTCTGTTAACGCAGCATTAGCAAAAAGAAATACTGACCATACGTTTAACACTTATTTCTTGGCATTATACGAAAGTTACAATAAAGTATTTGATCCATTTACTGGTCAGGATATTTGGTTCTCTCCAATCTATCATATTTCATATCTCGCTCCAAGAAATGATAGTGTTGCAGAACCATGGTTTGCAATAGCAGGTTATAATAGAGCAGCAATTGATACAATTAAAGAGTTAAGATTTAATCCAAGATTGGGTCAAAGAGATCAACTATATAGAAAACAAATTAACCCAATTGTTAAATTTAATCCAGGTTATGTAGTATGGGGTCAATTGACTACTCAAGCAAAACCAAGTGCTCTTCAAGATTTAAATATTGTTAGATTAGTTCTATATGTTAAGAAAGCATTTGAAGACTTCTGTAAGTTCTTTATTTTTGAACAGAATGATGAAATTACTTGGGGTCAAGTATCTGCACAACTAGTTGCATTCCTAGAAAATATTAAAAGCAGAAGAGGTTTATATAGTTACTCAGTAGAAGTTGGTGCTACAGATTATGAAAAGAAAACAAAGAAATTCCATATTAATGTTATTCTACAACCAACAAGAGTTGTTGAGCAAATTGAATTGAACTTCTTCATTCAATAATTGATACAAAAAAATTGGCCACTTAGATTTTAGTCTAGGTGGCCAATTTCTTACGTCGGTATTTCTATTTTTATTACTCTTTCTAAATAAGTTTCTATTAATTCCATATCGTTAATCAATGCGAAAATATTAAGAGTAACAAATCTTACAACTGCATAATGACCTCTTATAAGATCTATATAGCCCATATAAGTTCCAGTATAATTTGGAACTTTTTGAATAATCAATCCTAATTGATCCAAGACATCAAGAATAACCGCAACAGTGAAATTTGGGGTTTTTCCGGGGTCGTCAAGATATTGATTACTAAGAACAGTATCCATTGAAAAATATGGAGAATTTAGCAGAAGATTTATAGTATCTGTTGTTTGTTTACAATTAATTTCCTCTCGTGGACTAATGTATTTATATATATCAAAATCTTTTGGAACTGCTATTATAGATATTAAACAAATACTTCTTCCATCTTCAGAATTACTTTCCATATTGTTAGGATTGAATCTTTCTTTTTCCATTAATGATGGCTCACTCTTACATGTTTAAGTTTATAGAATACACGATCATGCTCAAGTTCAGCATAAATTGCACCTTGCTCATCACCATAGTGAAAAACATATAGATATTGACCATGATTGTCTTTTGCAAACTGCTCTGCTACTACTAAAGCACGAGATTCTTTTTGTAATCTATCTTGGTCAAAGTAAGAATCCATCCATCTTCTATTTTCGCGAAGTTTCTCTATAGTTATTCCTTTTTCTTTTGCAAACTCTTTTTCTGTAAGGTTAAGATCTCTATAAACTCCGTCATAATATCCATAGGTCAATTCTTCAGTTAATCTACTAATAACTTTCTTATTTTCTAGATCTATTTTCTTTACTTTTCTATTTTGGTCTATAGCGTCTTTAAAAATTATTTTAGCATGAGCATCCTTAGTTATAAACTCTTTTATATATTGTAAAGTTTTAACTCTTTTTGGAAATGCTACAAGAAATACTGATGAACTGGAGTTTGTAATGAAATCTGTTATAATTTTCATTTAACCTCCAGTTAGTTTTTTGTATAAAGAATGTCGATGAAGAATAATTATAATATATAGAATAATTCCAGGAAAAGCTGGCCAGTAACCAGACAAAGAAACTATAAGATTTATTATTGAAAAAATTAAAGCTGCTCTGATATTTTTGTTCGCTAGTTCGGCTTTTATATTCCGAAAATGCAATCCAATTGGAAGAAAGATAGTAAATATATATATTCCATAAATTAATGGTATTTCATAATGTATTGATATAATTCCCAGAATAATAGAGCAGATTAAAAAACAAATTTCTGCTGGAGATATTGAAGCTATAGTAATTCTAGAAGAAAACTGGGCATTCTGTTTCATGTTTTTTTAACCTTTCTCTCACGTAAAGAAATGGGCCTGATTTGTTCCAAATATCTGCTATGCTAGTTGTTATTGGCATTGCGAATTTTGGGCTGGCAAAACTACATGGTAATGCTTTCATTGACGGACTAATATACATTGAAAATCTTGATGCTTCACATGATCTAAGAATAGCTTTGTATTCATCTAAAATTTCTTTAGATACACTTTTCATAATATGATTTGCTAAGCAGCTATCAATTCCCACTTTTGTTTTAACATCTTTAACAAATAGTAATTCAGAAACAACTGAAATTTGTTCTGGAGTTGGAATTAATTGTGTTAAATTTTTTCCTTTTCCTTGAGGTTTAAATAACAAAATAACAACAGCATTTATTTTTTTTATATCTACCTTGCCTTTCCAAGGATTATTTCCAGAAAGCAAATTTGTTATTTTTTCATAATTTGGATTGGTAAAAATGGTATGAATATTGGTTAAAATTCCAGAATTTGTCAATTTATTTATTGCAGTATATGTAAATGGTTTATCATAATCACTAACAGCAACTGCTCCACAAAGTTTTGAAATTTGAACTTCCTTATCAGTTAATCCTTTTCCACTAGTGGAGTAGTTTGGAACAACTTTATTTTTTCTGCAATATTCAAGAATCTCTTTGAATTTTGGATGTTTGTTTGGATCTCCTCTCCCTCCTAAAGCTACTTGAGGAGTATGATCTTTTACCTCATCAATAATTTTTTTAAAATTATCTAAACTCATATGGTTCTCTTCTGTAGAACCTTGATAACAAAAATTACAATTGTTACTACAATGTCCCATTATTCCAATGTCTAATAGACTTGGAAAATTTAGAACTGTAGGGTCTGGATTTCCATTCAAACCCTGTATAACTTGTAGTCCTGTTTTGGAATTAAATAGAATAAAATATTTGTCACCAACTACGAGTTTGTCAAACTTTAATTCCATAACTCTCCTTTCAAAAAAATTGCAAATCCTTCTATTAGTTATTAATATATATATAGTTTCTTTTTTTACAATATGATATATCTTTTAGAACAAAATATAAACTAAGGTCTGGATGGTTTCTAAATGAAAAAAGAATCATTTTTCCCAATGGACTCGTTTCCAAGTTTTGGTAGGAGAACTATGCTCCGAACTGTTTATCCTAAAGTAACTCAAACTGGAGATGATGGATTAGAAGAGGAAACAGAGCATAGAAAAAGAGTAATGATTGATTTAGACGGAACTATCCATAAATATTCTCAAGGATACTTAGATGGTAGTCTGTATGATGGTCCATTTGAAGGGGCTAAAAAAGTTATTGATTACTTGAGAAATATTGGTTATGAGATTGTAATTTTTACTACTAGAGCATCAGAAGAAAATGCTCAAGAATTCAATTATAATCTCGATGAAGAACTAACCAAGATTAAAGATTGGTTAACTAAATACAATATTTATTTTGATCGAATAACTGCAGAAAAATTACCTGCAGATTTTTACATTGATGATAAGGCAATAAATATCCCAAATGGAGATTGGGATACTGTATTATATGTTATCAAGAAAAGGTTAGAGTATAAAGAATAGGAGGTAGAACTAAAATGAAATATGCATTTGCGCAACTAGCAAGCAATTATGCAACAAGAAAATTTGGAGGTACTACAGTCGGAGTTGCAGATCCTTATGTAACTGGCTATCATTATATTTGGTTTGAAAGTCTTCCCGCTGGAATTGTTGAATATGCTAAAGGAGGAAATTCTTCAATTTCCAATATAAGTGATATTCAAAAAGTTCTTTCTGCTACTTGTTTGAGTGTTACGCCTCCTGGTGGAACTCTTAATACAGTAGAGTTTACAGGACTTGGTGGAATCAAATGGGCAGTTCCTGGAAATATTGACTATGGTAATGAAGTTTCAATTAAGTTCTTTGAATTTAATAAAACTCCATTATTAGATATTATGCATGGTTGGGTAAAAATGATTAGAGACTATAGAGTTGGGGTTTCAAATTTAGAAGATAAAGATGATGGTAGTGGTTATACAAAGAAAACATATGCGTCTCTATTATATTACTGGACTACTGCACCCGATGGTTACACAGTAGAATATCATGCTTGTTACGACGGAGTATTTCCAAAGAAAGATCCTCAAGATTTATTTGGAAGCGATGTCGAAACAGTTGGAAGGTTAGATGTAGAAATTCCTTTCAATGTGGATTATATATGGCATGAAGATTGGACTTTGAGAAAGTGTCAAACATTATCTAAGAACTTCGCTGATGTGCTACAAAGTGTTAAGAAATATGGTCAAACAGAATCAGGTGGAGCATAATATTTATTTTTTAGAATTTCTACAATAGAGTAGAATGAAAGGAGGTTGAGATGTTTACATCGTTTAATATCAAGTATCCCGAATACGAGGTAGTAACACCACAAACAAAGTTGTCGTTCACTCTTCGTTCTTTAACTGTTCAAGAAGAGGAACATTTAAAAGGAAGTTTTATGACTCCAAATAGAATCGCTGAACATTTAAATAAATGTTTATACGATTCTATAGTTTCAAAACCAGAAAGTATTACAAACTATGATACCTTTCTGAGAAGTATTACATTAAAAGATCGTGATGTTTTGATTTATGGATTATTTCATATTACTTATGAAGAAATTAGAAATTATCAGGTTAAATGTTCTGGATGTAGTAAAGAGTATCCAATTAGTGTTGAAGTTTCAAAAACTTTTAACTTTAATCAATATCCAGGACAAGATATTTTACAGGATAAAATAAAAGTGGATTTGCCTGTATCAAAAGGAGTTAGTGCATATATAAAGCAACCAACATTATTTGATGAAGCGGTTGCTACAAAAGAGTTAAGTGGAAGACCTGGAATAAATTTAGATACAGTTACTGAAATTTTAATTATTGATAGATTTGAACAAGATATTGAAAAGCAAGTAACTCCACTGGTTATAAATGACAGATTAGATATTATTGAAGCATATTTATCTTTACCAGCAAGAGATAAACGAGCTATTTATGGTGCGTGGGATGATAATTTTGGAAAATATGGTATTTCTTTAAAGATGAAAAGTTATTGTCAGTTTTGTGGTAAGGATGAACTATTTGATATTGATCTAGTGGAAAGCTTTTTTCGTTCACTGTATTCAGCCAGATGAGGTCGATAAATTTCGACATCAATTTGCTGAAGAAATCTATGTTTGTATGGAACTTAGTCAACAATCTTATGTAGACATCTCAATGATGCCTTATAAGAGGATGACTGATTATTTAAAATGGAAGACAAAGTTGGAAGATGAAAAAACTAAAAAATTTCAAGAAGCTACCATAAAAAAAGGAAAGCATGGCAAACCTATTAGATAGATTTAATACAGCTGTAGTAGGAGCACGAGGTAAGATTGCAGACTATTTGCCAAGAGTAGGAGTTTCTGGAGATTTTAAACGAGTAACTGATATTGAAACTATTTTAAATTCATGGACAAATATTTTAGTTACTCCTACTAGGTCATATCTTTGGGATCCACTTTATGGTAGTGACCTTTACAAAATGGTATTCGAACCTGCTGATGAAAGAACAGTTGAAAAGATAAAACAGGAAGTATATGATAAACTAACTAGATATGACGATCGAGCTAGTATTACAGACATTGAAGTTTTGTTTGGAAATAGTTCTAAAATATTTACCGTTAATATTTCTGCTACATATAAAGATAAACCTGCTAAACTTTCAGTGGTTATTGATGAATCTGTATACTTTAAATTTTTTGATACAACTGGTTAATGGAGAAAATGTATCATGGATGAGTTAACAAAACAAATTATTATAGAAGCTGCAAAAGATTCATTAACGGATCTTGTTCTTGAAAGTCCTTTATTATATGAAAAATTAACTTTCAGAGAGCACGTTGGTTTACTAGATTTTGTTTCAAACATTACATATGAAGATGTATGTTCAATATTAACAGAAGATATAAAAGCTTTTGAAGGTAAATTTAAAAAATTCTTAAAATATGGACTCGCTGGAATAGTTTCTATGATTTCTGGTTTTGGTCTTACTGGTCCAATGTTTGCTCTATATATGTTTAGGAAAGCTAGCGACCCATGTGAACAAGCATGTATAACAAAATATCCTTTGAGCAGACAAAAGAAAATTTGTAAGTTGAGATGTCAACATGCAGCTACAAGAAAAATTATAGCCGAATTAAGAGAAGAAATTACTAGATGTAACGAATTCCCTAATCCTAAAAAATGCATGCAAAAATTACAAAAGATATATATTACATGGGCAAGAAGATTTCAAGAACTTACAGTGAAGTTAAGACAAGCAGAAGCTGGTCTTGGAGAGCAAACTAATTTAGATAAGTATGCAACAAAGTTAATAGAGAATTTAGGATTAAGTAAACAGAAAATTTTGAAAATAATAGAAGAAGATTCTTTTATTAGAAAATCTTTGGTTTTTAAAGATCAATTACTATTATATGAAGCAATAAAAAATGTAAAAGAACAACAATTTAGAGTAGATCCTGACATAGCAAAAACAGATGAGGAAGACCCAACAAAATCATCTAATTGGAATAAGGTAATTGAACTTGTTCTCGCAGCTGCAGCAACACCAATTCCAATACCAGGATTAACTTTAGCAGTATTGTATATTTTTAGAAAACTTACTGATAAATGTTTAAGAGCATGTGTTCAACAACGAAAATATTCTCATGATTTATGCTATGCACAATGTAGATATAATTCATCAAAGAAAGCTGTTCAAATTTTGGAGATGAATTTAAAGAAATGTGTAAGAGATGAAAAACCAAAGAAATGTTATAAACAGGTTTTTAGATTATTAGAAAAATGGAAACAAGATGAAGCAGAATTTAAAATAAAATATGAAACAGCCTTAGCTAGTGAGAAAGCCAAATTTGAAGAAGCAAAAAGAAAAGAACAGGAGAAAGCACAAGGGCAACAATAATGCAAAAATATGAGAGACTTTATTACTATATTCATGAATATCAACATTTGCTATACGATTTTTATAGCAAAAGTGCTGTACCTTTTCTTTGTACATATTTGAATTTTGACATTAGAAATATAAACTGGGAAGATGAAAAATTGCTTGGTGGACCATATGAGTGGGAAGATGAATATTCTACAGGTTTAAAAAGAAATAAGATCCTTTTATTACCTGTTTTTTTTATTGAAGAATATTCTACTGCTTTTGATGCTCAAGATATTGGCTACGTCAAAATTAACGAGAGTAGTTGCGTTATCCCAAGCACATACGGATTTATTCCATATCCACAAGATGTTTTAAAACCCGAACAATCATATATGAAACCAACCAATGATACATACCCATGTTTTACTGTGACTGGTGTTGAAATATTACCAAATACTGATAGAAGATTTTGGAGATTAAAACTAGAATCGGCTACTAATCCATTTACTAAATATGAGGCTCATACTAGTAATGTTTACTCATATGTTGATTATGACAAAAAAATTCATAGCTTAGAAGATTCACAATTCATGGCAAAATTACTTTCAAAAAATGAAGAATTACGATGTAATTTAAAAACTTTATTTGATGAGAGATCTGGATTTTACTATATATAAAAGGATATAAAGGATGGCAGAGACACAATTATCTAGTCAGATATACCTATCTCGTGAGTCTATTAGAAGACAAATTTCAGATGAAGTAAAGAATTATTTAGAATTAGAGAATGTAGATCTTACGAAGTCATCATTCTTAACATTCATGATTGATATAGTTTCTACATTAACAGGAAATTTATTATTCTATCAATTATCTACATATCGTGAGTTTTTCTTGACAAAAGCACAACTACCAGAATCTATTTTAAATTTAGCTGCTTTCTTAGGATATAATACTGCAGAAGCAACGTCAGCTGTAGCTAATATTTTAGTAACTGTACCGTTTGGTTTTGACGATCCATTGGCTGTATTTACAATTCCAGAAAACTTTACATTCTCAGCTGATAATGAAATAGATTTCAAAACATATTATACAATTACTGTTACTGTAACTAATAATGCTAGTGTTACAGTTCTTTATGAAGAAGCTAATAGAAGATTTAATCTTCCTGTTGATATTGCTGCAGATAGAGAAAGTTTTAGTTTTGCACTTCCTTTGAGACAACAAACAAGTACAGTTCAAGAGTTTCAGATTGATAGTGATATTAGAGAGTATCAATTTGTTATTCTTGATGTTCCTATTGATGGACAAGTATCAAGTTTGGTTGTTGAAATTCAAGAACCTGGAGACCCGGGTTATACTATATGGGACGAATTTCAAAGTTTATACTTAATGTCATCAACTGACAAAGGTTATGTTTCCAGACGAACAGATACTGGAAGAAAATTAACATTTGGAAATGGACTAATTGGAGTTCAACCAGCACCAGGATCAACTGTTAGAGTTACTTCATATATTACAGAAGGAGCAGATGGTAATGTAATTGCTGGTTCAATTAGAACTGGGGAAAGAATCTATTTAACAACATTAGCAGGAATCAGACAAGTAGTTAATTATGATGTTATTAATACTACTCCTGCTTTTGGTGGGGTAGATGAAGAATCATTAGAACAAGTTAGAGCAAATGCTATTAAATCTATAACCACTCTTGAAAGATTGGTAAGCGAGAATGACTATAAGAATATAAATTTGGTGCTTCCACCACTACCTCTAGCACAAAATTCTTTGCCTGTATTAAAAAGGTCTGACCTTCAAGTTAATGAAATTGAATTATTTAGTGGTATTCTTTATGGTACATCAGAAGAAGAAGTTGAAAATATTGTGCCAATGAGAAATGTGTATGTAACTGTTCCAGCAGGTACTACTAGTATTCCTAGAGGAACAACAATAACTCTTGGTGATTACGAATACTATACTCTTTTTGATTTATCAATTGAAGAACTAAATTCGGTTGCTTACTATAAGTATATTATTTACGAAATAGAACTAACTCCTGCATTAGAAACTAGTTATTCTTCAACATATGATCTTTATGCAGATTCTCTTTTAATATACAAAACAGGAACAGAAGGAAAATTTAAACTACAATATAAGTCTTCTGAAGTAGATGCTTCTTTAGCTAGTTGTGAAATGGTAATTGAATCTAGCGGGTCTATCAAAGATATGACTAATTATAATGATGGAACCAATAGTTATTTTATCTATTCTTTTAATCCTTACACAGATATTCCATCTGACGAACAAGTTGCTGAATTTACTATATATGACCCAAGTAACAACCCAGTAGCTAAATATAGAAATACTTTTACATTTACAAGAAACTTAGATACATTTATGCGTTCAAATGTAGTAGGAGATTCAACATCATTAATTGTATATGATATTCCTGTAATTGAAAAAGAGTATTACGATGGTGTTAATAAACGTAATTTTGAGTTAGTAGTTTTGCAAACCATTGTTACTGAAATGGATTTATCTGATAGAAGAATGTTAACAGATTTTACAAATATAAAGTTTACAAATACACAAGGAATTCTTGAAAATATAAAGTATAATCCTGTAACAAGAAGTGATGTAATTGATATAGTAAATACTTTACCTGTTGCTCCTGCTGTTGGTGATAGATATATATTTACAGGGTCAGGAGATAATCAAGACGCTATAATACGATGTATTGACGCAACAAACGTATCCTTTTACTATGAACAACCATCTATTGATACGATCGTCTATGTAACTAATCTGGGTGAAAAATACATATACTCAGAGAGAGGGTGGATAACAATTCCTAATTATACAATTCCTCTTGATATTGAAGTTGAAGTATTTAGAGAACCAACTTATAGTGGAACATTAAATGATATGGTAACTACTGTTCGTTCAACATTATATGAAGCTTTTAAGAGTAGATTTGGAACTAATGCTGAACTATATAGATCTGAAATAATAGATGTAATTCATAATATTGATGGCGTTAGTCATTGTAGAGTTAGAAAACCAGAAACTAGTATCTTCTTTAAATTTGAGTTAAAAACTCTAACACAAGATCAGTTATTACGATATGGTCCAGAGTATGTGTATTTTACTGAGGACAATATAACTGTTAAGGTGATATAATGGAAGAATTACTTAAAAAAGCAAAAATTGACTATCAATCATTAAAGTATGATCTCAATAGAACGGTAGCATTTAATTTGAGTTCATTAACTGAACCATGTTTCTATCCTGATATGAAAAAGAAATTTTATGATTTTCTTGCTCATTGTAAATTAACAGAACAGGATATGAGAGATTTTACTAAAAGAAGATGGAAAGGAACTATATATCTTAAATATAATCTTCATATTATTGTAGACCCAATTACAAACTTTTATATCTTTTTAATGCAGTATTTCTTAAAGAAAAGAGATGCATCAGCATATAAGAATATGATGCTTTTTCATTACATTCGTGATTATGCAAACTTAATGAATAAGGGTTTAAAAAACTACTGTAATCCAGATGCTTTTAAGTATGCTCTTGAAATTCTTACAAAAAATCATTTATTTATTAGAGAAGGTACTATTGGAAATGCTTTGTATTATTTATCTATGGAAGGTATAAAACAATGGACAGAAGTTATTGAAAAAAATGATTTAGATGGAATTGCAAAATTTATTAGTGGAAGTAGACATAGAGTTTCACAAAGTTTAAAAAGTTTTCTTGAAACATATTATCAATCACAAGAAGAAGGTTCTGGTTTTAAACCAACGCTTGAACCAACAGAAGATGAAGAAAATCTATATCAAAAGGAAGTAACTGAAAAAGTTAGTAGACAGATTGAAAATGTTATACGAAAGCTTACTGTATATAAAACAATAGATATTAAAGCTCAAGAAGAATCTAGAGATTTAAGTAAAATAAATGCTTCTCTTGCGACATCAATTGCAAGTGGTTTAGGAGATACCAAATATATTGATAATGTAAGAATTATTTTAAAACTATTTTCAAAGAATTTAACCGCTGCAAATCAACTTTGTGGTAAACCATTTTATGATTTTGTAAGAACATTAATGTCTATAAAAAGAACCAGATCAAGGTTGTTTTTTAAACAACAAATTAATATCTTATTGTTAGACATCTTAAGTAGAAAAAGATATAGAAGTACTTATGAAAAGTTAACTCCACAAACTCAATTCTTGATTAACTTATATTTGGCATACTATATAACAATATCATTTAGAAATACAGTTTGTTAATCAAGAGTAGAAAAAGATTCATAATCTGGTTCTGGATATACTTCTTTAGTAACTTTTTGTGATGTTAATTTAGCCTCTTTTACTACCTTGTCTGACTCAACTCTTGCCTTATATACTTCTGGAGATGGTTTTTCTTCCGTTACCCACATTTGTTTATTTGTGAACAATTCTTGTGGGATATCTATTACTTGTGAAATACCTGACTGAACTGCTGATAATTGACTAAATAGTTTTCTACTTGATGAATATTTAGATTCTCTAAGATTATCAAGATATTTTCTTAGTGTTGGTCTACTACCTTGAACTCTACCTTTTTCTTCAAGAACCATACTTGTAAATAATCCAGCAAAGTCAATTCTTACATCAACTAATCCTAAACGTTGATTATGACCAACTTGGTGTTGGTCTCCACCTTTTGTAACTGTAACGTTTGTTATAACAGCAGGGTCTAAAGAAAAAAGTCCTTTAGAAACAACTGTATGAAAAAATGGATAATTAAATGTAAAACCATTTTCTGTTGCTGGTAGAGCTAAAGACAAAATTATTGCTAGTGGATAAATAATATATTTTAGAGTTGACTCTTCTTTTGATGGATTTGGGTTCCATAATCTTATTGTTAATGAATATGATGGTGTAAAAGCGCTGTTTCTCCAAACCATTGGAAAATCTACTCTATGATTAGATGCTAATCCTTTAGCAACCATTAATCCCCCACCAATAGTTCTTCGTAATGAGTTATCACTTTCTTCCATTTTTCTAATAAAATTTTTAGATGCAACTCCAGCAGACATAGCCATTCCACCACCTTGTTTCATAAGTTCTCCGGGTACTCCTCCTACTGCTTCACCTGCTTCAATAATACCTTGTCCTGTTTTTCCTAATGCTTCAAAAATATCTCTACTTCCTGTTATTTGAACTAAATCTCCAATACCTTGAGAAGCAACGTCTGTCATTTTCTGTAGGAAGGTTTCTCCATATTCATTAGTAAACGAATCACTTGGAAGACTATCAGCCATATATGCAAAACGCAGCGGTTTGCTAGGAACAGAAAACGAACCATCTATATTACGTAATATTGACTCATATCTTTCCCAGTCGGGAAATACTGCGAACAATGTTAAACCGCTTTGAAAATATGGTTTACAAGGCTGAACTTCTATAACAGGCATGCTATTTATAATTTCTGAGTCACTAACGTGAGTCCTTGGTGGATAACCAATAGTGTTATTTAAAAAATCCATTCTACCTCCTTTAAACTACATTACTTTGAAAAAGCCATCCTACATCTTTATTACCAGAAGATGCTGTTGCTCCACCAACTCCACCTATTCCACCTCCACCAATTGTTGTGCTTGATACAACATTTGAACTGGTTGCAACAGAATTTCTTGTATTACTAATCTTTATATCATTTCCTAGATTTTCAGTTACTTCTTCTAACTTTTCAACTAGTTCTCCTGCAACTTGTGAGTTTGCATAATTTTGTGCATGAAGAAGTGCCATTTCTTCATTATGTTGTTGTTCTAATAGTTGTCTACCAGTTATTCCTGCTCCTAATGGAACATCTTTTAATCCATCTTTAGATTTAGTTAACTCCTCAATATTATACCATTTGTCTCCTACTTTCACTTTTTGTAATACATTACCTTCATAATGACCAGCTGTTCCACCAAAAGATGCAATTTCTGTTATTTGTTGGAAAGGACTTTTTGAGAGTTGAGCTTTCTGAGCATCTGTCCAAGGTAATCCTGCTATATTCAGTTTATCTTGTTTTTTCTGTTCTTCTTGTATCTTTTTGAGTTTTTCTTCTTGATTATCTACTTGATCTTCAACAGCATCTTGTAAAGCTTCACTATTTCCTGTTATTGAATCTATCCATTTAGAAATCTTTTCACCACCAATAAGTCCAAGGCCACCTCCAATTAAACCACCTATTGCAGCTCCTAAAGGACCTCCTACCATAAAACCAATACCAGCACCTTGAAGACCTTGCATTACAGCTCCAGATAAACCAGAACTTTCTCCACCTAATAACATACCAGCTCTTCCAGCTAATCCACTTACTTTCCATTCAGATGGTGGTCCTGTAATCATATCCCAAGCTGTTCCTAATATTCCTGCTACTCCAGAAACTCTAAGAGCTGCTTTTCCTACAAACTTTGAAGCCATTTTTATTCCACTTCCAGCTTTACCAGTTCCCCACTTTCCAGCTCTTCTATACCATGGTTTTTTACCTTGTTGTGCTTGTCGATATTTTTCATCACGTTGCATTTTTGTTTCATGCTCATAACCTGCTCTTTCGTGACCCTCCATTCCTTTTTTCTTTCTCAAGTCATAGTTAACATCTTCCCATCTTTCGCTTAGTCTAGTTCCGATTGATTTTCCCATAAAGACACCCATTATAATATCTTTAATGGACATTATAGCATTCCAAAGTAATTTAGTTAATGTACTAACTCCTGTTGTAAGAAGCCACCATATAGCATTCCCTAAACCACTAAAACCTTTCTTTAAAAGACCATGCATTGAACTAAAAATCTTATGTCCTTCTTTTGTTTCTTTTTTAATTTTTTCTAATGTATCTTGAGCTTTAGTACTATCTTTTACTCGTCTTTTTGCGTCGTCATATGTTGTCTTAAACGTTTTTGCTATATACTGAACCCAACTTGGAGATTGTGGTTTCTCTCTTTCTTCTTGAGCTTTTTTTAATTCAACAAGAGTTGACAGGTTATTATTTATCTCTTGTGAGGTTTTATCACCACCTTTTTCATCTAAAAACTTACTTCTTGCCAACCATGCGTAAAATCGTTGTTCAATTTTAAATTTAGTTGTGTCAGAAGCAGCTTCTTGTAATTGTTCTCTGGCTCTTTTCTTTATTGCTTCAGCCCCGCCTAATTTAGTAGCCATACTTCCAGGCTTTAAATCTTTTAATGTTTTTATTCCAGCTTGTTCGAGAACCTCTTCATCTAATCCAAGTTTATCAACTAAATAACCAAAAATTCCTTTTGATTTTTCTTTTTCTACTTTTTCACCTGCAACCCATTTTTTAATTTTTTCAAACATTGTATATGTTTCATCTTTTGCTCCTTTTGCTTTTAGATCAAAAGATTCTGTAATAGTAAATACATTCTTATTTATAGCATCAATTTTAGGCATTAATTCTGTTATTAATAAACCAAGTAAATTACTAATTCTTTCAAAAACATTATCAGTTGATGATGCTCTTTTTACCTTACTAGCATAACCACCGCGAGGTTGAAATAACCACTTTAACGCTGATTTAAAAGTGTTGCTAATTAATCTTCCAAAATTATACATCATTCTGAAAGTTGGGTGTTGTTCTAAAGTTCTAGTTAAAACTTGACTAAACTTTGAAACACCTCCCGTTCCAACTAGCTGAATTTTTAAATCTGTTAATAACTCAACCACTTTATCTTGCCAATCTTGCTCTTCTTCGTTATCTGCTTTTTGCCATTCTTCAATAAATGTTTTTAAAATACTTTTTCTTTCACTAGCTCTTTCTCTTTCCATTTTTCCATATATTTTTTCAACTGGTGCAACCACTTCAGCAGCATGTACTTTTAACATACCACCTTTTTCTACGAAACCACCTCTTTGTAATGATGGTAACTCTCTGTCCAATTTTTCTTTTATATATGATAGATCGCCACCGTAATCTTGTTCTTTTTTTCCTATTCCTATTTTTGATAAACCAAATTTGAATGCTTTCCCAACTCCTTCTCTTATTCTTGCCGCAGCATTCTTGAATACATCTGTTTCCATAAATTTTGATGCAAAATAACCAAATATTGGTGATGCTCCTGATAATGCAGTAGCAACTAAATTTTGCTTGTTAATTCTAATATCTTCACCTATAGCTGTACCATATTGTCTCATGGTATTTGCCCCAGCATCTGCCATACTTTTTATACCAAGAGCTAGAGCATTAAGAGTATTTCCTAACCCACCAAATACTTTTCGAAAAGCTGATTTTGATTCACCTTCAAATCCACCTCTAAGTGAATTTAGTTCTCGCATTGCTTCTTTATGTTTTCTACTAACTGAGTCAATTTCATCGGCAACATTTCTAGCTTCAGTAAAATCTTCATTATATGATTTTCTCATTTTCCCATATAGACTATTTATCTTTTTTGGGTCATAATCTTTAGCCATTTAAATCTCCTTACAATAGTTGCTTTATTGATTGTTGTCCTTTAGATATAAGAGCTCTTTCTGACGCTATTGCTATAACTTCAGAAGGGTAAATTAATTCTTGAATAGCTAATGTATTTAGTCCTTTCATACCAAACGCTTTTTTATAAGCAATATATAAAGGTTTAACTACTGGTAATACTGCTCGATACTGAGTAGCTACATCATCAAATAGTTTTCCTGTTGCTAAAGAAACAATTGCTGCTCTATACAACTCAATCAAATCTTCTATACTTCTTTTTGTCATTAATGAGCTTTTAGATAACTCTTCTAAAATACTTTTTATTTCACCAAAGTCTTTTACCTTTTTGACTACATCTGGTGCATCAAGAAGTTCAAATTTAGAAATAAGATCAATAAAAGATGTTAATATTGTATTATCTGGATCTTTTCTAAGTTCAAAAAGAGTTTTAAAATATTCCGAATAAAATTTATTTAAGTCTCCTATAAACATTGCAGTAAATTGTGAAGGTTTGTCATGAGCGGCCATGTGTTGACATTCATGAATAAGAAGTAATGTCATCCACAAATTATTTGCATATCCAAATAATAATGAAGAATTATTTGTTAGGATGATATAAATTTTTTTGGTCTCTTGAGTATAGAAAGCCAAAATAGATTTATACCCAATTGGAGTAAATATTTTCCAAGCAAGAAAACCAAGAATGCCTTTATTTACAAAACACGGAACTACTTTTACTTCGTTAACTAGTTGAGCAACTTTTCCTGTAATAGGAACACCTGCATCTGTAGTCGATACAGCCTCTATAAATTTTGCATTTAACTTTGCAGAACCATATAGTTTTTGGTTTCCTAATTCTGCAACTGTGTGCAAACCAAATGGCATGAAAAAAGCCTCATTTAAGAACTGCTCATCTATTGAAATAACATTATTCATTTTTATATCTCCTATTTTCTGTCATACATTTTTAGTACGTCAGTAAATCCTTGGTACTCATTAAATTTATCTTTTACTGTTGCTAGTATATCTTCATTATTAAAGTCAAAATGTTTACCAACATTAAAGTCAACAATATCTTTCATCTCTCGTTCTAAAACTTGATTTTGCATCATATTAATCATAACAGGAGGATCATATTTTCTAACATAAAAACAAACTGAAGCGGAAAAAGCAATATCATCTCTACATCCAGTATCACCTTCAACTCTTCCATTTGTTTTGGTAACCAAACCAGCTAACTCTAAAGCTAAACGTTCAGATTTAACTACTTCTGGATACTGAGTTATATATGAATACAAAGCATCAATCATTAATGGTCTTGTTTTTGAGTTTGTTGAAATTCCTGGAAACTGTGTTTGTCTTCCTCTTGTTTCTTTATATACCATAGTTCCATATTCACTATGATACATATTTTCAACAACTTGATTTCCATAAGAGTTAGATTCTATAACTAGTAATCCCGGATATTCAGTTGCTGCTACTTTTACTACTTTAACGAAGTCAAGAACTTTGCATTTACCTTGATATTCCCATACCTGTTCTAGTGTTTCATAATCCCATACTGAAATAGCAGATTTATCATCCCCATGTTCAGGTGCAGTATCTACTCCAATTATATAATATCTACCAGGAATTCCTTGAGAAAATTTCCATATTTCTCCGTTATAAAGTTTTAGTTTTTGAATAGGAGTAACTACAGCATTTTGAACTTTCTCTATTGTATTAGCATCAAAGAATGAACCTTCAGATGGTAAAAATTTCAATTCTAATTCTTGTGCTATCTTTCTAGGATCATGTTCAAACAATGCACACTGTGTTTTATACCAGTTTGGATCTTCAGCCAATTCTGGTATCATTTTATAATGAATAATAAATGGTTTGAAAATATCATCTCCACTAATAGCTCTTTGGTATCTTTTAAAATACCATTGTCCAACACCAACTGTTTTATTTGGAGTTGACAAAACAACTGTTCCATATGGAATTTTATTTTTTCTAGCTTGCATTTGATTAGTTGAAAGAGCAGGAACCATGCTTGTCCATGCACTTTCAATATAGTTAACAAATGCAGCTTCGTCTATTACTAATAGTGTAATTGCTTTACCACGAAGAGTTTTATCTGGTTGATTTGGATTAACTGGTGAAGCAAATACTTTACTACCATTAGTTAAAATAAATGATTGTTCTGTTCTTTTTGCAAATCCTCGTCCTAAAACTCCCTTTGGAGGTTTCATCCAGTCTGGAAGTTTTTCAATCATTCCTCTGATAGCTCTAGCAAAATCAGTTGCTTCTTTACCATCTTTTGAAATAATACCAATAACTGTATTATCATAAAAGATTGTTAACCATGCAGAATATGCTTGTATAATAGTTGATATTCCAATTTGTCTACTTTTTAGAACTAAAACGTAGTGATCTTTTTCTACTATATCAATCAACTCTAATTGCTTTCTATATGGATGTAATTGAACATCTTTTCCTGGTAGTTCAATATAGATATGATTATTACAAAAATGTTCAAAGTCTTTTTTACAATGGAGGTATTCAGCTATATACTTATCAGCTGCACCGAGCTTCTGTTGTGTTTGTGTATTTATAGCTGCTACCATAAGATACTCCTTTTAATTTTGTTCTCAATAAAAACTATATTCTATATATATTAATTACTAATAGATAGGAGGTGTCTACGGTAATTTCTTCACAAAAGTATGGGGGCCCTGATCCTCAACTTGAACTTATGGAACTTTTTTATTCTGCTTTTCTATATGTTGCAAATAATCAGGTTACTTATGTGGGAAACCACTTGACATACCCTCCAAGGATATTAAATTTTATGTAACTTTTGGTGGGGCTGGTCCTCACTGAAAGTTATATCTTTTTGTTGGTTCTAACAAGGTTTACTCTAGCTGTTGTTTCCCATCCTGTTCTAGAATATGTAAAGTTAAGAATGGAACTCCATAAAATATATTTACCTTCAAGTTCAGCATATTCTAAAACCAATGGTTTAAATTTTACACATTCACCAACATCTAAAAGAGGAAGAACAGGAAGATTTCTTTCAATATTAATTCCTAATGTTGCTAGGTCAGATAACTTTCTTCCAAATCTAGTATTGAATTGAGTTTCAGATTTATTATATCCTGTATCTTCATTATAATATCTTGTTCTTTCAATACCTGGATCAATAGGAAGGTTAGAGTTTTGATAAACTAAAGCATATTTTTTTGCAACATTTTTTAATTCTTGAGATATTGTAAAAGACAATGTATCACTTGGTTTTACTATGTTTTTTATAGTTGAAGCTATAGTACCAAATCTAGCATTACCAGAATAATCGCTGTCAACTGGATCATAAGTATAATAAGAATTTTGACTATCAACTTCTTTTAATATTGTCTCAAATGAAGCTTTGTCAGCATCTGCTGCTAGTTGATACATTGTAAATGTTTGATTTTTTTGTAATTTTGCAGTGAGGTTTTTCACATAAACTGTATTATCATGCTGACAAAATACTCCAGGAACACCATTAAATAAACCAAATCTTCCATCTAAATATCCGTCAAAAATATCATTTGGATCTGTCCCGTATTCTTTAATAATTTTATATAATGTTGTTGGTGGAACACAAACTTGATCTATTACGCTTTGATTTTCTCCATCAGTATCATATTTTAATTTAGCACCAACTTTAGATACTAATGAATTTAATATATCTCGTATTTTCATACCAACAAAAACATCATTAACCATAGTAGTTAATGTTTTATATGGACTTCTAATTAAAGTTGTTATTGGTACTACTGTTCTATCTTTTTGAACTCCTTCTGAACTTTTAGCCTTATCAGCAAATTGAAAATCAGACTTTAAATAAAGAAGGTCAAAATCAACTCTTTCTCCAGGAATTCTATTTTCTTTTAATAAAGTTATTCTTAAATTTATTGAATCTTGGCCAAGAAGATTATTAATTAAAATATCATTTGGATCTAAACTTAGAGTTAAAATTATGTTTTGGTAGCCAGAACTTAAAGACGAAATTATTTGAAAACTTCCGAGATCTTGCGAATAGTCCTTCCCTTTAATTTTTAATTCTATATCATAAGATCTAACTGGAGCATTATACTGTTCTTTTTCTGGCATAATATTTCCCTTCTTTATTTTTTTGTTCCAAAAAAATACAAAAAAAAGTGGGAGGTATTTGTTATACCCCCCACTTTAGTCTTATCCTAATTTTTCTAATACGTTCATCATATTACCAGGAACGACTAGAACACTTTCTGCAGCACTTTCTAAGAGTCTTCTAATATTCAAATTTCGTTCAAAACTACTATACCGAACTATTGCTAAGAAAACTAACCAAGCTGAAGGTTGATCTTGCCCAGCTTCAGTTTGAAGTTCTGATAATATAGTTGATACAGCCTCTCTCTTTTTCTTTCCAATCTTTTCTACTACAGCAAGAGCGCTTAACATCGCTTCTTCCGTTAGTTGAAGTTTAAAATTTTCTCCAATAAGATTTACTATATTTTCACCAAAAGCTTGAATATATTGTTGAATATTTGCAGTCATTGTTGTTGTTTCTTTTGCAATATGAACTTCTCTCATTTCACCCAGTTTAAAAGCGAATGAATATTTATCTCCACCTTTATTCATCAATAATCCAAATGATACTTTAGCAGCTGAATTTCCATCATAACTATTTCCAGTAATAATTACTGGGAGAATATCGCCAGCTACTGGAGAAGTTACTGCTGAACTAATAACAAATTCAGTTCTCATTCTTGTTAAATAATTTGAAAAGAATCTTTCTTCAACAACTGGAGTTCCAGCTTCTGTAATAGCTTTTCTAATCATTTCATTTACAACATCATGACCAATAAATCTATAAATTTGAGATACAATCCCACAATATACATAATCTCGTTGCTGTGGTTCTTTCGTATATACAGCTAAATATGATAGTCCTCGACCATCTGTTTCATGAGATGGGTCTGGAAATTGTTCAGACCAAGGGACTGTTGTTAATGTTCTATATACTACTTCTCCATATCTATCTTTATATGAAAATAGTCCCTTATAATCAAGTTCAGTATTCAAATTCATTTTATTAGCACGTTCAACAAATGGTATCATAACCAATCTTTTCTCCTTACTATTGCTCGTAGATAAATATCTCTATTATCTAGAGTAAATGGTTCTATTACTTCGACAACAAATCTTCCTTCTAATTCCCAAAAATATTTTATTCGATCAACTGTCCAGATTGACGCATGCGGGTCTTCTGGTTCGTTTAATATTTCAGTCGTTAATAGAATATTATTAGCTTCAAACCCTGTATCTATGTTTTCTGTGATTAACATACTTGCTAGTTTTTTATAATCTGGAACTATAATATCTGCGATTCCACCTGCTAATAATACATTAGAAACTAGATAAATGAAATATGGAACGTCTCTCATTTTTACATGCTCAAGAAATCTATAGATACATACTCGATCATAAAAAAGTTTGGTTCGTTCCATATAGTTGAAAATATCTGTATTACAGTAATAATCTTCAGAATAATTATAGGAATCTGATTCTGTTACTAATACGTCTAATTCATCAACAAGTTTTAGTTTTTTATCAGAAAAATAATACTTATCAATATTAACTGTTATCATCCCATGAACATCTTTATAAGTAATATAATCTTTAAAAGGTAAAGGTAAAACTTTTCCTGCTGCTATGTTTAATACTTTCATTTCTACCTCACGTATTCTATTATGATGCTTTTTATAAACGGTTCTAAAAAGAATTTATAATATCTTTCTCTATCAATATCATTTGTATCTACTATTTTTAAAGTTGGTTTTGTTACTTCAATAACTCCATAATTTTTTAGATAAACTATATGTTTATTTTCAAGAGAAGGTATAGCAAAAAGTTCAGCGTCTTCTGACTTCATGAACTCATCTTTTATCTTTTGTAAAGTTGAAAAAATAGAGAATTTGCTTAGAAAATTTAGCTGACATAATTGAGTATATATCTCAACTATTTTATCATATTTATTTGGAACACCTTTAACGGTTATTTCTTTGTTGCTATCCATAGCAATATACATCTGACGATTTACAGACATTATAAATATCTCAAATGCTTTTCTAATATCCAAAGGTATTTTTCCTATTTTTGTTTCGTAAAGTCTTTTTGTTGTTATTATTCCATCATATTGTCTAATAATAATATCGTTATCAGTTATATTATTTCTACTAATATATTCATCAATTATACTATTAGTTGTGTTTCGTAATAATGAAGTTAGTTTTGGGTTCTTCTTCATCAATTTTCCAATTTCAATATTTCTTTGTATTTTGTCTTCTCTATTAATTCCAGTTAAATCGAGACCTAAACTTTGCATAATAGAATAATGGCAAGCTTCAATATCATAAAGATAAATATCATGAAGAACCAACTTCATATTCTCATTTAGTTGCATAATTTTTGGGGGTTGATTTCTCAACCCCCCTTTCCTTTACTTCAAGATGTCTATAATTACACTATCTATCTGTAGATGATGATTAACATCTGTGACTTCAACTTGACGTTTAACTAACCAATCAACAACATCTTTCTTAGTTTTCAAATTTTCTGCTCTAACACTTTGTTTATATAAAATTTGAAGAGCTTGCAAATCTGCGTTTTCTGCAAATTTTCTAATGAGGTCAGTTGGATCTTTTGGAAACATTGGAATAGTTGTATCTCCTTCGACCTCTCTTTTCTTTAACCTAAATATTGTATATGGAATAAGTTTTCCATCTACTTCATTACAAAATGTGATAACTAATCCAGTTTTAATTCCATATGCTTTTAGAACTATATCATCATTATATTTACTAACAATTTTAAAACCATTACTATAAATTTGCATATCTGAACTTGGAAGATTTACAACAGGAATTGTATCAGCTTCTTCAAATACTTTTAAAATTTTCTTATCATTTCCTGCTGGATCTTTACCACCCTCTGGATCTTTAATTGCAATAATCAAAGTTTTGCTTGGATCAACTCCTCTTATTGCAACTTTAACTTGATTAACATTTTGAAGTTTTGAAGAGTTTTGTTCAAACCATTTTGAAAATGAAGTAATTGGAATTGTAGGAACTGGTTCGCCTTGAGGTGGTGTTTCTTCTTTTGTTTCTGGTAAATCTAATTCTTTTTCAGTAAAATCTGTTTTAGGTTCATGTCCTTTAAGCATATCTGATAGGTTTTCCATCATTCGCTTTCTCCTTCTTCCCATTTCAAACGATCTATTTCAGCGGTTTCCCGCCATTTTTCTGGGTCTATTTCTGCATAAGTTTCAAGAGCTGCTCCTGCTAAAGCCATTATCTTTACTACTTCTTCATATGCTTTTACTGGAGCTGTTCCATCATTACCTTCAGCACATGATATTAGCCATGCTGGTAAATTTTTTGTCCATTTACCAGCATATGCTTTTTTGGCTTTATCAAGATACACCTCAAGAAAAATCAAGAAGCTTGGAAAAGAAAGAGTTGTAATTTTTTTATAGTCTCCAAAAACATCAATTTGATATTCCCTTTCTTTTTCATATAGTCTTACTATATCTTGCTTTTTCATTTAGTTTCTCCTGTAAAGTAATTCCAAATTTTTTGTAAGAACCAATCTCTTTGTTCTTCTGAATCTTCCATTTTTTCATATAAGTTTATTGGTTCGGTTTCAAATATTTTAGTTAATCTTTTTCGTATTCTCATCTCAAAAGGAGGAGAATATGGAAATTTATGAAGAATAACAAATGGAAAATGAGTTCCATACCATTGTCTTAATAATCCCCTACGAGTTCCAGTTAATAAAAGAATAGTTGTACCATAGTTAATAGAAGTAGATTTTATTATTCTAAATCGTTGAATAACAATTCCATACTGTCCAGATAAATATTTAGGAACGTTTGTATACAATGGAACTCTTTTCTTTGTTGGAAATTCTGGAAACCAGTCTCTCCAGTCTCCAAACGGTACAAATTTATATTTTCTATCATATTTTACTATATCACATTTTCTTGCAGTCATTTTTATTGAATCTTTTACTGTTTCAAATTTTCGTTCAGACCCTATTTCATAAGAAAAATGTTCCCATGGTTTTTTAGATAAACCATCGTCCATCAAACCCTCCATGCAGACCTTTGTAATTGATTGCAATTGCTTCGCTTGTATGGATAGATTCTTCATGAACACATTTAACTATCCAATCAACGACGCCAGGTAATTGTTCTAAACCTTCAGAAATTTCTCGAATAGCATCTTCAACAAACATTGGATTATCTTTTGCTATTCGACCAATTTCTTTTTCATCAACTCTTTTAATAACTGGATATGGTAAAGTTTTTATTCTTGATTCTATAAGTTCAATTAAATCCTCTAACCAGATTCTATGCTCTGTATCTCCTTCTATTAAAACATTTGCAAATGATCTTTGATTATGAGGATATCCTTCAGAACCAGAACATGATAACTCAGCTGAACATGGACAATATGAGGCATATTGAACAGTTACACCTTCAAAAAATCTAAAGTAGGTTTCACTTTGTTCTTTATGATCCATTCCAATAACTTTTACTTTATATAGTCTACCTTCAAATCTGCATTTATAGTAAATTGGAAATGCATTCTCTGAGAGGATTGATTTTCTTACAATTGGTAATCTAAATTCAAATTTCATAAAGGCTGTAGCAGTACCAACTGTTTCAAGAAGCTTCGATAAGATTTCTCTAATAAGTTTACTTTTTAATGGAAGATCTAAATAAGGTTTTAAAGTTAGTAGCAAACGTGACATTGAGATACCTCGTATAGACGAATCTAATGAAGTTCTCATCGACACGTTTGCTACCATATGATGAAACCCTCCATACTTAGACTCAAGTATGAACGGTACTTCAACATTCTCTACTCCAACTTCCATAATTGCCATTTTAATTTTTGGTTCAGATTGTTGAATATCAGGAAGATCATTACTATTTATATACGTCATTTTTCCTCCTTACTTTTTATGGTCTACTCCAATAACAGTTAGATACGAATCTAATAATTTTACTGACTCTGGAACCATATCTGGATTCTTGTTATCATCAACAAATCCTCCAGAAATTGCGTTTCTAATATAATTATTCTTTAAGTCAATACAATCAGATTTAGTTGTTAAAAATTCAAATAAATTAACAGGAGCATCATGACCAATAAGACATGCTGTTTCCATTTCTCCACATCTTTGGCCACCTTTGTGTTTTCTACCACCCAAAGGCTGAAGTGTTCTTCTTGTATATGGACCTATTCCTCTAGCAGCTAATTTTTCTTCAGCTATATGAACCATTCTGAAGAAATAAATGAAACCAACTGCTACTGGATTAAGTAAGTATTCTTTAGATAAAGGATCAAAGATTTCTTGTTTAAACTGAGTTTTTGTAAATGCTAAAGCTTTCTTTATATCATCAACTTTACAAGACTCAAAAGGAGCTTGAATTAAAGTTAAATCTCTGACGAAATCTTCATCTATTTTTTCTGGAAGTTGTTTTTGAAATTGGTAAAGATACCAGTTTCCTTCGGTCTTATCAATTATTTTAATATAACTTAATAGATATGCTTTTATTTCTTTATTAGTTCTTTTCTGATCTATCATTTTAAGTAGATTCATTTTTAGATCAAAAAGAGACATAGCTAAATGAAGCTCATAGATTTGACCAATATTCATTCTTGAATTGATTCCCATTGGATTAATACAAATATCAACATGCCTTCCATCTTCTAGTTGAGGCATTTTTTCGTGTTCAATAATTTTAGATATTACGCCTTTATTACCATGTCTATTAGCTATCTTATCTCCAACTTGAATATTTCTTGTATGAATACCAGTTATCTCTACTATGATACCATTTACGTGCTCTTTTTTCTCTTTATATTTTCCAACAAAAGAGAATTTATCAAGACTATGTTCTCTGATTAATCTTTGAGCTTGATCTTTTTCTACGTTATCATACAATAATGCTTGAATATATTTTTCCCTCTCTTGTTGTTCAGCTATTCGTTTTTCTACCCAGTCTTTAAATTCTGGAATGTCTGTATTCCATTCATTTGCATAAATATTTACTTCAGATACAAAATATCGTTTTTCAGCTGACAATTTTACTTCTTCACTGAAAACTATTGATGGTTCATCTTTTGTTATTTTCTTTATAATTGCATATGGGCTTCCTTGTTCCAAAGAACTATTTAGTAAAGGTAAAGGTTCATATTTATCTTGTAATAAAGATAATAAAACTTTATCTGGAGGAAGTACAAATGATAGTTCATCGTAATGAACTGAACTAAAAATTCCTTCTCTTACAAGACGATCGGAAATAACAATTCCATCTTCATAGTTATTTCCATAATGAACCATAACACCAGTTAGTAAATTTCGACCATAAACAATTTTTCCATCTTTACAAAAATTACTTTCTGCTAATATATCACCTTTCTTAAATTTATCTCCTGTTCTTACATATGAGACCATATAATCTAAGTTTTCTACATAAATTTTCCTATAACTAATATCTATAATTTCCGCAGTTCCATCATTATAAGCAAGTATTAAATATCTAGAATCCGCATGAACCACACTTCCATCTTTTTTAGCTCTTCTTACAAATTGTGTATAATTAGTATATAGTCCTTCACAACCAGAACTAATAAACGGAATGTCAAATTCTTTTAACATAACTGCTTGTCTCATTTGTGAAGAAGACATTTGAAGTCTAGTTTGGTCATCATTCTTTAAAAATGGAACCATTGAAACCGGAATTGAAATTGGTTGTTTATCTAAATATTCATCTGTGAATTTTAATTTTTCATCTAGTTTAACGTTTGGCAATAGGTTCTGTAAAACTCCACAATTATCTCTATCTGGAGTATCAACAGGACAGACTCTACCGAACATTGAAGGACATATATCCCTCAAATGTTTTGGAATATTTTCTCTTTTAAATCCACCAGGACCTAAAAGACTTACTCTCGATAACTTAGTTAATTCTTCGATTGGGTTAATTGAGAAGTCAAATTGGACAATATCCGAAACATTACAATCAGAAAGAATTTGAGTTGAGTTAATACTAAACTTAGGTTGTCTTGCTGTTCTGTTTGCATAGCATAAGTCAAAAATGATTTTAGATATTTTTCCTAATATTACATACTCAAAGCATCTTACTCTTTTATTTGTGAATAAGGTATCATCAATATCTTTAATTTTTATAGCTTCAACCAACTCTTCTAAAATAGATGGAGTTGTTAAAAAACTGGCTGTTATTGGATCAATTTTGGGAATTAAATTTAATGCATAAATAATATCTTCGCCTTTTGTCTTCGCATTATATTTTGAATATAGTCTTCCAATTTCAGTCAAGAAATCTTCTTCTGAATATCCCTGAGATTCTTCTAGATATAATTTTAAATCACTTAACAGTTTATCATATAGATCATGACTATCATTATTAATATTGCTTAGATCAAACATCTTTGTTACTTGTTCTACACCAAAATATGAAATAAGTAATAATGCAAGAGGAATCTTTTTTCCTAGAAAACTAACCAATACAAATGGAGGTTCTTTTTCTGGAGCTTTTGAAAGCATTAATGTTGCAACATTACTTCTAAGCTTAATACTTTCACCTCTTGTAACTATAGGAAGATCATATAGTTGAAATAATGGAATCTTTTTTCTTCCGTTTATAAAGATATAGTTCTTATCAATCAATTTTGGAATAAATAAGCTAAGATCAATTTCTGTTGATCCTTTTTGTAGTTTTATAACTATTGTTTGTTTTAAGGTTCTTGAAAGTTCACCAGATGAAAATCTAGAATCTTTCATGTCAATTTCGAGAATAGTAAACCCTATCTCTTCGACAGGGTCTACTATTCTTTTGATTTTTTCTAATATCGTTGAGTAATCTTTTTCTCTGATGTTAAAGATATTTTTATCTTCGTCCACTTTGAATAATGGATTTATTATGTTCAAGTTTTAATCCTCCTTTTTTCCTTCTTTTTTTCATAATAATTTTGTAATATCTCAGAAAGGACGTCATCTTCAAGGTAGTATAACTCAGTATGTCCTGGCAATCCTAATGGATTAAGTAGTAACTGAAATAGACGTAGATCTGGATATTCTTTCCAGGCACGTTCAATTTGTTTTAATATTTTTTTAATTCTTTTTTCATCTCTCATGTAATTTTTTCTCCTTTAAGAATCTTATCCATAATTCCTGAGTACAATCCTTCATATAAGATACCATTAAGGATTGATCGTTTTGGATTTGAAAATGCCATAGCAAGAATCCAGCTTTCGTGATTCGGAACGCTTTGAATACTATAAAAGGTTGGATTAACTTGAGCTCTATTTTCTAATAATCTCCATTTTTTATTTCCACTCCACATCAGTTGGGAAACAACACATTCAAAATGGATATGATAAATATCTTTATCATAAGCTTCAAATAATTCATGAGCTATTTGTACAGCAGTTTTATCCTTGAATTTATGCAATAATTCTGCTACAACAGCTAAATCTCCAATAATATCTTTCTGCTTCATATCTGGTTTTGAATCTTCAGTTCTTTGAACAACAGCTGAACCTGAAGTATGAAAAGTTCTTAATACTAATTGAGTTCCCTTTTCACCTAGAGTTTGAGCAGCTAATACTCCTATAAATCTGCTTTTTATTGTTTTATGTAAATCGCCATAGCATGTAGTGCATATTTTTGGACTTTTACAAAATATTGGGCTTCTAATATTTATTACTTTTCCAACTATCTTTTTATAATTTTTTATTGTTATTCTTTCTAACTTTCCGTTTTTAACCTGATATCTATTAACTAACATTCTAGCTTTTCGTTCAGAATTTACATCTACTTGCAAAGTATCAGTAGTTCCACAATCAGCTAAATCTTTATCAATTTGTAAGTTTGCGCAAGTAAATACTAATTTTCTTGAAAGGTAGCCAGATGTTCCTGTATTCAATGCAACATCTAAAAGACCTTTTCTACAACCATATGTAGAATAGAAAAACTCCTCTTGAGTCAATCCTTCTACTAAGTTGCTCTTTATTGGGATTGGTAGAATTTGCCCATCAAAATTTGAAATAAAACCTCTTGTTAAAATCAATTGCTTTACTTGATCCCAACTACCACGAGCGCCTGAGTCAATAAAATACGAATACTTATATCTCTTTCGCATTTCATCTATTAGTTTTGGATTTGAATATCTTGATAATTGGCTTCGAATACTATTACCTTCATAAATAAGATCTCTAATTTCTTTAGAATTTTCCATTTCACAATCATCTAATGATATAGTACATCCATAAAGAGTTGCTGCTTTAAACCCCAATTTTTTAATATTATCAAGGGTTTGTACTGTTACATCTTCAGAATATTTATTTTTAATATCTGTTAAAACTTCAATTAATTTTTTATTATCTATAGGCCCAGTTACTTCTGGATAATCTTCTGGAAGACAGGCCATAAACATCTTCTGCCCATTTGTATTTGGAAAACAATTTGAAGTTAAGAAGTAAATTCCCAAGACAATATCTTGACTTGGAGTTGTAGTCAAACTTTCATTTGCTGGACTACTTAGATTCATTTTAATACTTATTTTATTTTTTATTTCTTCTTTAGCTTCTTCTGTGATAGGAATATATACTGCCATTTGGTCTCCATCAAAATCTGCATTGAATGGAGGACAAATTAATGGGTGAATCTTTACTACTTGGTCTAATGTAACTTTTATTTTAAAACCTAACATTCCCAATTTGTGTAATGAAGGTTGCCTATTCAAGATGCATACTTCATCTTTAGTAACTTCAGAAGCAATTTTAAATAGAATAGGAGATTGCTTCTCAATACATTCATCAACAAAATCAATTGCTTTATTCAATAACTTAAACTTGCCCAACTCGATTATTCTTTTTGCTATAGGTAACTTATAAATTTCAAGAATCATTAAATATGGTAATTCACATTCATCAAGAGAAAGAGTTGGTTCTGGTGTTATTACAGCTCTACCGGAGAAATCAATTCTTTTCCCAAGAATATTTCCCCTAATAAGACCTTCTTTTTTCGCCATCTTTTCCAAAATTCTTTCATATAACTCAAAAACATCTTTTTGTAATTGTTTATAGTAAGTATAATAAAGAGCTTTGTCTTTTTGGATATCTATTACGGTATCCTTCATAATCTCTTTTTTAGTAAGTATTTGGACATAATATCTATTTATTTTGTCCATTAATTGTTTACTTTCTTGCATATTTTTTGACGTTGGTCTAAGGTCTGGAGGTAACACTATTACTGTATCCAGTAATACACTATTAAGATTATCTAAAACTATTTTCCATTCAGTATTCCCAGAATCAACTTGATCTTGAGCTGTAAATTTTATTATTTCAAATATAGCATCTGTTTTTTCCCAAGTTGGATTAGTTTCTGAATTTGTTGGTTCCTCAGTCCTTACAAAATACTCATCTTCGCTGCTCTTAACTAAACTACTTTTATCATTTTTCATTAATTCATCAATTGACTTTTTAAGTTCTTTTCCACCTAAATCGCAAATTAGGTCATACATTAATGGATTTACTACAGGTATTGGTAATGTAATTTTGGCAAATCGTTTTCTTCTTTCATCACTATTAACTATATCAACTCCGCAGACTTCACATTTTCCACCTGCTTTTGAAACTCCATAATAAATCCCGCATTGACAAGTATAATTTCGTATTGGACCAAAGATCTGCTCAGAAAATAATCCCTTTGGATGGAACTTTTTCTTGCTTATGACTTTTAGAGACGTTATTTCGTCTAAGGTTTCGCAAAATTGTTTATAGTCCAAGATCTTTGGCATTCTTTTTACTCCTTTAAATTAGAATCAATCCAACCTATTAAAACCTTTGTATGTTTCTTTATTGCTTTTGCTACTATAGCATCTAAATCTGGCAACAATTTAGATATAATATCTTTTATATCATTTTCTGCTACTTTATATTGTTCTTCTCGCAAAATCTCGAATACAATTTTTCTAATTTCAGTTTCTAATCCACTAGGTTTATCCATTGGTAGGTTTTCTATTTTTGCGACTTTGTGTCTTCCCATATTTAAATCCTTTTCTTACTTTTTCTTTTAAAATTGTTTTTCCAGTATTTAAAATTTTATCCATTTTTTCCATTGATGCTTTTACAAATAATTGACTGAATCTTTCCGCTGTTTTTCTGGTAAAGTCATCAAGACCATCAATAGTTTCATCAATATTTTTTTGTAATTCACTAGATAATCTTTTCTTTTTTTCTTTGCTAGGCATATTTAAACCTCCATTTTTTCGTATTGAAATTCACCCCACGGAGTAAAATAGCAGTTATCTAAATTAAAACAACATAATATAGAATGTATCATTGCTTTGCTTTTTTCAGAAAATCCATGATTTTGTAAGTTTGCTGGGATGCATACTTCACCACTAGTAGGATCTGCATTTGGATGACTGCAATTGATCTTTACTGAAAATATTTTTCCTTCAAATAAAGAAACCATATATTCAGTTACTATAAATTTTTCATCAATATCAACGATTTTATATAGTTTGCCATTATAAATAACTTTATTTGGGACAATAATAGATTCTACTTTTATTTCTTTCAACATTCACGCAGCCCCAGTTTCAGGAATTAGTTCAATAACCCCTTGGTTACTATTTTGAATTGAAATAATAAAAGCGTTAAAATCTTGAATTTTTACTATTGACGATAGGTTTGATATAACATCTAACTCATTCTGTAATGTTTTAGCTGGAATAATAGTTTGCGTTATAGGAATCATTTTACTACCAATAAATACTGTCAATTCTTTTGATTTATTCAAGTCGATTATTGGTTTTATTGTTTCTGGTAAGTTAATAAACTTCTCACCACTATCATAAACAATATCATATGTATTATTTTTATTGATCTTTTTGAAATGATCTAGTTCATATTTCTGAACAACCTCTGATTTTTTCATGGTTTCTATGGTTCCACTGTTTACCAATAAGGAAACTATTAATGAAGCGTACTTCAAATCTTCTTTAGTAAGTTGAACTAGATATTTCCCTTGCTGTTTGTCAGCATAAGTTACATATCTTCTACAGTCAACGATTAGATATCTTGATGACATATATAACCGAGCATCTATTAATCCAATTCTATCATACGTATAATCCCTACAATCTAATATTAGATCAGATTTAGGAATTTTTGTTTTTCCTTCAATAAATTTTTCTTGGATTTTCTCGATTTTGATATCCGACCGTTTTGAAGTTATAATGTCAGAAAGAGCATCAACTTTTGGAAGGTCAACATCAATTTGTCTATAGATCGAATTAATTAAATTCTTTACTTCAACTATATCGTGATCAACTATTATAAGTTTAGAAACTTTTTCTAACTCAGAAATTGCATCTGCAACAAATCCACCAAGAGTTCCGATGCCTAAAACAGTGATATTATTATATATCACGAGTTATCTCCTTTTCAAGGAATTTTTGTTGGGGGATTCATTTTTTTGAACCCCCCAACTTTTCTGAGTTAAATATTATCCTTTTCTTCCGGAGGGTTTAATAAACTCCAGAGTATCTCTCGCTTTCAATACGTAATCAGATCCGACTTCCCGACCATTGACAAGACCTGAAGATAAAGTATCTACATTCAAAATTTCTTTTAGAAATTCTGATACTTCTCGAACAGTTCTTCCAATAACTGGGAACCTTCCAGAAGAGGCACCACAAGAAACCTGAACTGTTGTGGTTGTTTTATCGCCTGTTCTTCCAGATGGATTGGTTAGCTCACTTTCAAATTCACCACTCAATCCTTTCATAGGAGCGGGTGTCTTTGCTGGAGCAAAAGAAGTTCTTTCTTTGGCACCAAACTTTTCCATAATTTTGTCAATAATGACAGCTTTGGGTTTCTTGGATACGCCCTTGATATCTTTATCATAGCAAAGGTCTTTCAATTCATCAACAGTCATGTTCTCTAATGTTTCTCTTTTGTAAGCCATTTTATTCTCCTTTTTTTGGTTCTCTTGTTCGTGAACTTACTGACATAGTTGTTATGTCAAAATAAACTTCGCCAAATACAATTTCTTTTCTAGTGATGATATTATAAAATACCCAACACATGATAGCTGCGACTGTTAGGTTTGTAAAATAAAGTTGAGGTTCTGATTTTTCCAGTTCTTCGCATGACATTTCTTCTGGAGATTTATCTTTAGCTTCTTTAATTTCTGGATGATATGTTGTAAGATCTGCTGTTATATCTTGACCATTTTTTCTTACATAAATTTGGACATTGCCATCAGTATAATCATTACCGCCTGAGATAAGAGTGATATTGTCTAACATACTGCAATAATATGATACAGATCTTCTTGTTTTATGATTGTCTACACATAGCATAACAATATCATTTTCTTTTATTAATGCTTCAATATTGTCCCCGTTTAAAAAGTGTGGATAAGCTTTTACAGGGATTTCAAATTTATTAAATATTTCTGCTGCTTTTACTTCGGCTTTATTACCATAGGTTGCAAATTCTTGTCTTACTAAGTTTTTAGTTTCGTAATCATCACCATCTATAAAAACCATATCAAATTCTTCATCTTGTAAATGCTTTAAATATCTTGATAATTTTTCTGATAGAATTGAACCAATACCCCCAAGTCCAACTATTACTATTCTCATCAAGTTCCCTCTTTTCTGTGTACGAAAAATCGAAGTAATCCACCAAATCTTGATGTTATTGGTATTGACTTCTTACCAGGTTCAGGTATCATTTCAACTTTTGGTTCTTCTGCTTGCTTTATTAATTGCTCTTGAATATCAGTTTTTTCTTCTAATTGTCTCATAACTTCTTCTTGAATAGCTCTTTGATCTTCTTCTAAATAAATTTCTCCTTTTTCGCTTTCTATAACTTGAAGATCATCAACTACATGATGATCTGACAATTTATTTTCATCATATTCATCTTCTTTTCCAGTAGTAATTTGGTCAATTACCCAATCAATTTTACTGTCTCTAAATACACAGCTTTCACAAGGATTAAAGTCATCTTCATCTTTAATGACTGTTTCGACTGGTTTCATTTCTTTTGGTTTATCAGTTTCTATTTTATTTTTATCATCATCTTTACCATTATAAGTATAACCAGCTGGAGTTCTATCTCCACGAATCCTTTTGAAATATTCTTCCCATGCTTCTCCATCATCAAGCATTCCATATCCATAACCATAACCGTAATATCCATAATTTCCTTCACCAGGTTTCCAATGATGTCTGTATGGGAACGTTACAGTATATGATTGTTTCTCTACTCTTTTTAGCCATTCTTTATTAAATGAAATATTCTCTTTTGATGGCATTGGAGAAAATCTTTTATCATACTTTTTAACTTTATATGTATTCTCTTTTTCTACCATTTTCTTAAGATCTGAATCCCAAGTGAATACTTTACCATAGCTTCTTTCTTCTACTTCATCAATATCAACTTCTTTCTTTAGTTCCATATAATCAAGAGTTTCAACAATAAATCTGGTTCCATTTGATACTATTGACGTTGATATACTAACAAGTTCTTCATCAACACTACCAATAGTTATATGCAAACCATCAAAACTCTTTTCATCGTGCTGATCAGTTCCAGAATGAAAAGCTGACATACAACCATGACTATGGATAGTTCCAATCATATCATAACCTTCAACGGTTATAGTTCTATTATAATCTAAAGAACCTCCGCTGACTTTTTGAAATGGTGGGAGCATCTTGAATTTTCTTTTATCTTTATTGTAGAAAATCAATACAATGGCTTCTGACCTGTGAATTTTATAGATCTCTCTAAAGAATAATATTACTCTTGCAATTACATCAGCTGGTATTTTTGGAATGTTCATTCTTGCCATTGTATTTATACTTTGCAAGAAAGAAATATTTTGAACTGGAACTATACTTTCAAGAATATCCAGTTTCTTCTTTAGGAATATACCCTCTTTGGCTATAATATATACAATATCATCTTTAGGTAACTCTAAAACGCCATCATTAATTGCTATTGGAAACATTATATAACCTTCCTTTCCCAGGTTGAAAATACGAATTATACGAAGTTGGATGATTTATAAATGGTGTTCTGTAATATCCTCCATGAAAATTTGGAAGACATTTTTCTCCTATTCCAAAAGGTTCTCTTGGATTCAAGATTCCATTAAGTTTCATCTCACTTAAAAATATTTTGTCAAGATTATAATAATCAGGAAAATTTAAAATTGATCTTGTTATAAATGCTAATAAATGAGGATCACTTTCATTATTTCTATATGTCATAAAACCGCCGAGAGCTCTATAATTTGATGAACATTCAACTAAATCCCCAGGTTGATATTCTATTTTTGATAACTCAATAGGAACATGATTTAAAGAGTTCCATACTTTAGAGCTTCTCTCAACAACATCAAATTTTTCTTGAATATCACTAAACCATAAAGTTAATCCATTTGAACAAAAAACTAATGGTTCTGAGGTTCCTGTATCGTTAATAAAACCAATAATGATATTAACTGAATCTTTTGGAAATCCTTTTGCGTCTGTAGTTTTAGATACTATTTTTGATCCTCTTTCTAATCCATTATATTCTCTAATAATTCTCCTTACAGATCCTATATGCACGCAATTCTTTTCAACATATGGGAAAGAAGTTTTATTTCCATCTTTATCTTCTAAATAAAATTCAATTTGTCTTTTTTCATTATTTCTTCCAATTCCAATAATTTTTTTAATCTTTAGCATTTCTATAGGACTACTCCAGTTAGAAACAACAACTTCATCTCCAACTTCAAATATAAAATCAAGACAGTTTGACTTAATGACAAATGATCCTTCTTGGAGAGTTTCAATACAAGTACGATTGAAGTTTGTTGCCCCATCCATAATCATTTGGATTCCATTAAGAAAATATAATACGTTATCTTTTCTATATGCTTCTGAAAGGGTTTCGACTATAGATCTTCCCATACAAAATATTGGTGGTAACTTTTCAAAGTCGAGTTCTTTCATGATAACGCCTACTTCATCTGCGGGAATAAGAATATCTGCTGCACCAAAACCAATAGCAGGTTTGAATTTTGCTGCCAGAGTATTTGTAACAACCATTTCTACAAATTTTCCTCTAGATAAACTTTGAAGAGCAGGATTAGATGCTGCCACTCTAGTAGATATTATATATTCTTCTCCTTCATTTAGTTTTACTCCATCAAGAATAATATTACTAATATCAAATTTTGATACGTTTGAAGGGATATTATCTGTTGTAAAATATCTGTCAGCAGCTCTAAGTTCTATTCTTCCTTCTACAGTTTTTCTAATATATAAAATTTTCTTGAATAGTTTTTTATTTGCTCTCCCATCTAATATTAAGATATCTCCTGCTTTAACTTCCAAACCGTTTTCTAATACTGCTTTATCTTCAAAAAGCATCTTTTTTCTAGTTCTAGCAAGAAATGATCTAGTTTTCTTGGTTAGTTTGTAAATTATATATTTTCCATCATCTCTTATGAATCTAATATATTCAACTATTCCAAGGGTATCAGAAGATAGGAAGCTCTCTGTGAACAAAGTTTTTCCTTTGACTGTAATTGAATCACCAATATATAAAGTCATAGTTGGTTCATCTTTTGTTTTTAAAAGATTAACACCACTAGCAACATCTTCATATACTGTCACTGTTCTTCTTGACCTTTTCTTTGTAGTAGCATAATTCTGCTTCATATTAAAAATATTATAAAGTTCCGGATAAGTTAATGGTTTAAAATTTGCTGTTTTATAACTTGATTTTATTAATGTTATAAACGATTGGCATGTATGATCCGTTGGAAGCCAATCTGCTTTATATATGAACATTGGATCTTTTTCACTCATATATTGCCAATCAAATAAGTTTCCAATAATTGGAACACTCTGATATTTTGTAAAATTTGTAAGGTAATCCGCGTTAAAATGTGAACTCCAGAATCTTTTTAGTGCTTGGTCAACAGCTAATACTAAATTTGAAGATCCTGAGATTGCGTCTCCTAAGCAGACATTGCACGCATCATTTATATTTGGAAATGGAGGAATAAATAGATTATCTGATAAACTAATAATTGGTTTTGGTCTTACTGTAGCATATATAGCTTCAAGCCTTGATGAGTTAAACATCATTATAAATTGAATATATGGAAGAGCAAGACTAAATTTACAAATCTCACCCTTATAATCGTTAGGATTTATTTTATATTCAATAATTTTTTCTTTTTCCAATGCTTCTAGATGCGAGCTAATAAGATGCTGCGCGTAAAATAAAGTTCTAAAAGAAGGTGGTTCTTCAATTATAACAATAATTCTTGATTGGTCAATTTTTTCTAAATATCTACAGTTTCTTGGACTCATTCCAATTTGAGTAATAGTATACTTCTGATTTACTTTCTTTAAAAATATATTAGTAGATTGACTCTTTATTGTAGATACTGGAATATCTGGTTTTTCAGCAAGATTATCTACTCTAACTATAGAAACAAATTTATCATTAATTCGAATTTCCTCTGTTTCCATCTATTCCCCTTTCAGAAATTTAATTGTTCTTGCAAATGCTTTTAGAACTTTTTGAGGTTCGGTTTCATTTATAGTCCATGTTTGTTGTCTCTTTGGTGGAGGAAAACTATCTGGTTTAGTATAATCCAGTTTCGGAAGCATATACGTATATAGAACAGCATTATATGATTGAGAAGATACTGGCATATCTCGTTCTAATACCAGATAAGCAATTTCTTTTATATTTCTTCCTGGAACTTCAACAACTAGAAAATTGTTTGGTCCCTTAGGAACTAATTCTTTTGGATGTGTGAATTTTTCATTTTCTTCTTTTTGAATCCTATCACAAATCATTTTTAATTTTTCAACTATATTTACAGTTTTTATTTCGCTAAGTAGTTCTTCGAGAATTGTCATTTCTTTTTCCTCAATAATTCTAAAGCTTTCTTTGTGTAAAAACGGCCTTGTTTATTTTCTAGCCATTCTACTTCAGAAAATGGAACAGACCTCCATCCTTGCCTATCCAAATCATACACGTGAATAATTTGTTTCTCTCTAACCAACTGTAACATTCTTGGAACATTCACTTGTTTAGGCACATCTTTTTTAGGAATTTTTGTGAAGTCTAATGTGCATCTCATAATCCTTACTTCGCCGTTTTTCTTTACAAATTTTATTGTTACTTCTTTTGAATCATATACTTTTTTCCAAAACATTAAGGCGTTTATTAATACTTCACCTTCAATTTTATCTTTAGGATCTTTTTCATCTGCCATATTTTATGTCCTCCTTTTTTCTAAATGGACAAGCTCCTCTGTATTTGATTGATTTGTTTCCATAAATCTACTCATAATTTGACAAGTATGGTTACATAGTTTACAAAAATTCTTTTTATCTCTTGTAATAGTTCCAATAGCTTCAGAATTTATTACTCCTTTATTATCAATTAAATTACCCAAATTGATATTTGTTGGAGTTTCAACACCTCTAATTCTTAAGCATAATCTTATGGTTCCATCAGCATCAATAGACACATTATGAAATACCTTTTCTATTTCACAGTCAAGATTTGATGGGAGCATCATCCATATTTCAGGAATAAGAATATCCTTCATATGGATGTCTAACTTAGTATCATACCACAACTTTTGAAGTTCGTTTCCTAATTTTGATGATATTTGAACTAGTTCTTTTTCATCAGTAACATTTGAAAAATCATAGTATGGACTTTTTGCAATATCAACAAAAGTCACATCACTATTAATTCCTTTTTCAGAAAGCATCTTAACTAGTTCATAGATATTTGGAACAGTATCATTTGTTATAGTTATTTCACCAACAACATCATTTACATATTTTTTTAGTCTTGCTAAACCTTTAAAACCGCTAATACTCTTTAATGTTCTATGATCTTTTTCATTATCAGAAAATATTGGATCAATAGAAGCTGTAAATCCTGTAATCTTTCCTGCTTTTTCAAATAACTTTTCAATTAATGGGCGAACCTCTGGAGTATTATTTGAAATAATAGTATAGTGAATGTCTTCCTTATTTGTATACTCTATTATTTCTGGAAGATCTTTTCTCAACAAAGGTTCGCCACCATAGAATATATGAAATATATCTGGATTATGAAGTTTAAATTTTCTTAATCCTTCAATAACTGTTTCGGTTGACATTTCATTTTCAAAATAATGTTTCATATCAGGATATTCTTCTGGTTTATTTTTATAATCTCTTACTATTGCACAGTAGTCACAACGCAGATTGCACTTTCTTGTTAACAACCAGTTTGCTATTCTAATCATACCCTCTCCTAGTCATCTTCTAAGTAAATCATTTTTATAAAATTTCTACTACAATAAGATTTTATACTTTCAGCTCTTTTTCCCCACGCTAATTCCATATAACCAATTATCTCATATGAGTTTTTTTCTTCAATAGCACGTCTAAGTTGAGTAAACTCTTCTTTACTCAGGGAAATAAATTCACTTGGCCCCATAACTTTTGATATCCAATCACATTCTTTTTGTTGGGTAAATTCAACCAATTTTTGTTTATTTGAAAATGTCATAAATGATTTTACATCTCTATAAATAGTTCTTGGAAGATTATAAATGTATCCTTGTAATTTTGTAGAAGTAATTTCATTTGGTATTTTAAGCATATATGAACTAGCTGAACTATTTGTTATAAAATCACTACTTATTAGCATAATTACCTCAAGTGATATTTAAAGTCTCATCCGCTTCAAGCTGGTCCTCGTGCCTATGAGAAATTAAATAAATTGATCTTGGTAGACTTTCTAAATCTGTATCTGGATCTTTAAAACCTTCTTTTATCATTGTTAATACCTTAGATACAAATCCAATATTTTCTTCATCCAAACTATCAAATATTTCATCGAATAGCAAGATATTAAATGAAACATCTTGCATTTTTGCTTGCAAGTCACCCAAGGTCAGAATTATAGAAATATCAATTAATCTTGTCTGGCCACCTGAAAGTTGAATTCTTGAATTAGCTTTTGTATATGTATCTAAAACATTAACAGATATTTTATCTCTTATTTCTCCAGATTTAATTGCTGATAAAGTATCAAATGAAACCAAATATCTATTATTTGTTAGGTGATCTAAATAGAACGTGACTCTTCGGTTCATAAATGGAATTGACTCATCAATTAACATTGATGGAATTCCAGTTGGAGAGAAAGCTGATTTCCAAAAATCAACTATTCCAACTTTTCGTTCTAATACCACTAGCTTGTCTTGACTCTCTTTAATTGCTGCTGTATAAGCTTTTATCTTTTGTTCATAACTTCTGATTTGTGATAAATCAAAATTTTCTTTTTTCTTTTCTTCTAATTGTTTCTCCATGTAATTAATATGCATTTGTTGATTATTAATTTTAGATTCAATTTGCTGGATAATGGTTCTTACTGAATTTTGTTCTATTTTTATTCGTTTTAGTCTTTCTATTTCTTTATTAATAGATTCTACTTTATCAACATAGTCATCAGATATATCACTTAATTTTTGTAGAACCATATTATTTAATTTGGTTAAAGCAAATTGTAATCTTTGTTCTGCGTCATCAAAACCTTTTTCTCGTTCCTTTTCTAGTTTATCTTTTTCTCTTTGAAATAATGTTAGTAAATCTTCAATTTGTTTATCTAATTCCTTTCGTTTTTCTTTCAATTCATTTTGTCTTAAAGAATTTTCTCTAAACATATTACTATAATCAGTTATTTCTTTTTCTAATTTTTGTATTCTTTCTTTAAGAACTTTCTTTGCTTTTTCATCAATTTCTTGCAAACAAGTTGGGCATGTGGCTGTTTCAAAATTTAGAGCATCATCCATTTTATGAATTTCTTGTTGTGCCATTCCAATAGTTACTTGTAACTTTGTTTCTTCAGATGCTAATAAAACTTTCTTTTTATTTAATTCATCTGTTTCTTTATGAACTTTATTTGTATTATTTTGAAATTCAGCAGAAGCTTCATCTTTTGCTTTCTGATATTTTTGAAGAACTTCTGACTTGATTTCATTTGAAATTTTTATTAATTCTCCCTCTTTAATGATCTTTTGATTTTTAACTTCTTGTCTTGCTGCTTCTTGATCTTTAGTTATAGATCTTAAACGATTTTCAGCATCAGCTATTTCTTTAATTGTTTTTTCTATATCTGAATCTTTTAATTGATATTCTATAAGAGATTCTCTAAGTTCTTTTAAAACTTGGTCAGCTCTTACAATCTCTTCTGAAAAATTGGTTACATATTCACTTTTTGCTTTTTCAAACTCATCTTTCTTTTCAATTAAATTTTTCAATTGTTCTTGAGAATCTGATAAAAGAGACGAATTAATTTGTTGATTAGATTGAAGGGTTACAATAGCTGGTCTAACTTGTTTTAAAATATCATCAGCTTTCTTGTAATACTGCTGATAAATATCCAGATCTAAAATCTTTCTAAAGATTTCTTTCTTATCAGAGTCAGTTAAATCTGTAAAGAAATCTTTGACTTTTTGCCCGAACATAACTGTGTTCATAAATGTTCTTTGAGGGCAAACAATTCTTTCAATTTCTGGTAATACTTCTTTTTGACCTTTCTTTATTTCAACTCCATTCTTTTGAAGAATTACTGTATTATTCTTTTTAGAATGCTTATGAAATCTATCTATTTTATATTTATCATTATCAATAGAAAAGGTCAACCATGTATGGCAATCTTTTCCTACAACGTTATTTACAACTTCATCTCCTTTACTTCCTTTTGAAGTTGTTCCATAAAGACAAAATGGAATTGCATCTAACGCCATAGTTTTTCCAACACCATTTGGTCCAGTTATAAATGTTAGTGTGCCTTTGTTGAATTTTAGAACCATATCATCAATATATGGACCATAATTTTTCATTCCAACTTCTTCAAAATTTACTTGTCTCATATAGTATCCCCTTCACAGCTATTAATTATTTCAATACCATATTTTAGATAGTCTTCTGTTTCTTCAGGAGAAATTTCTTTTATCTCTAAAAATCTTTTTAGTTTTTCTTCCTTTGCCATTGAACTGGTTATTCCTCTATTTGTTATATCCCTATCTGATTTATCCACTACATTAAATTTCTCTAAATCTTTAATATCAACAACTTCTTTCTTTAATATTTTAATATAATTTCCTTTTTCACTTTCTTCTTGAGCAATCTTTAATATTTCATCCTTACTTTTATTGGTCAATTCTAATTCAATATGTTTTTTATATCCAGTTGTCTTTACACTTTTAACTTCAAGAGTTTTTGTATCAACAACTAAAAATCTTTTCTCATCATTTTTCTCACCCCAATCTAATTGAATTGGAGATCCAGTATAGAACAATCTTATACTATCGTTTGATATTTCTTGGGGTTTATGATAATGGCCAAGCAAAACTAATTCATATTTACCAACTAAATCTTTTAATTTTATGTCTGAAACAATACTTATTCCTGAATTTAACATTCCTTCATTTAAACCAAAATGAGAAATCAAGATTTTTGCTGAACTATCTTTTACATTCTCTCTAATATTTGCAGAATATGGAATAAAAACAATTGGTTCGTCTATATGATATACTGGGTGTTTTGAAATCCATGTAACGTTGGGAATATGTCTAATGGACTTCAAAGCAGAGATGGCATTTTCGCTTTTTCCAGATAGATCATGATTTCCATCTAATACAAAGAAATTCAGATTTTTGAACTCTGAAAAGAAATCAATCATTACATCTTGAGCGATAGCATAAATTATTGATTTTCCATGAAGTAAATCCCCAGCTATTACCATATCAGTTATTTTATTTTGAAAACAATATTCTCCCATATCATATAATACATTCTTAATACTATGTAATCTTTCTGGGAGATTAGTTGTATCTTCTACTTTATCCTGTCCATATCTGGACAAATGAATATCAGCCGTTATTAGAAATTTCATTTCTTAGTTTCCTTTTTCGTCATCTTTTCATATGTTTTTATTGCTTTATCAGTAGTTTTTTGCGTTATAGGAATAATAAGACCAGAATCAGGGCCACTTTCAAAATCAGCCATAATTAGTCCATACCTATCTAATAGTTCATGAACAATCTGATGATTCTCAAAACCACAATCTTCTGCCCATAACTCTTCTTCTTCTTTTAATCTTTCAACAGCTGTTCTAATATTATTAAAAGTTTCTTCTAGTGTGTTTCCTTCGTCATAATATTCTTGTCCTCCAAATTCATTTTCAATTATACTTTCAACATCTTTTTCAATGACTATAAAATTCTTTGGAATAATGGCAACATAAGATGTAGATGAACTATTGGTAATAAAATCAAGCTGAATAATCATTCAACACCTCCATGAATTATTCTGTAACTGGTTTCTTTATCAATTAACTTCTTTTGTCCATTTGTTAATAAAACATATTGAATTGGCCATTTCTTTCTTTCGTAGAAACTAACTCTTGAACTCAATGTTTGCCCTATTCTAGTTGATCCACAATCCACCATATCAATTATAATAGGAGTTTTCTTATCTTTTACCGACCTTACAACTCTTCCTGTTAATTGCTCAATATTTGCTATTGGAGATGTAACTATTACACAATCTTTTTGAGGAGCATCAATTCCGTCTCTGCATTTTCCTGGTGTAGCAAACGTTATTTGTTGCTGTAGTGTATCTAATTTTGCAACACCACAAAACATTGATTTATTTAGAGTTGGTGCCCATTCATGTAAATCTTCAATTAAATTAACTCTTTCAACCATACATATTACTTGTCTATTATCTTTAATCATTTTTGCTAATAATGATTTTAAAATATCTAAAAATGGTTGGGATTTTCTCATTAAATTCAAATATCTAGCTCGCTGAAATTCTCCACCCCAATGAACATACGTATATCTTTTTGGAGTATCAATTTCATAATTTAAAAGAAGAACTGTTACTTTTGCAGCCATTGTTCCTTCTAAATCATCATCGGATGTTATTTGTCCTAAATGAAATTCTATAACATCTCCATTTCCATCAATTCTATAAGGAGTGGCACTTAACCCATAAGCGTATTTTGATGGAATATGAATTGAACATTCTGAAAAGGTTGGGGCACCTACTGAGGTATGAACTTCATCAGCAATAAAGATTCCAATATTTGCCTCATTTAATGCTAGCAAAAATTCTTCTCTATTTCTCTTTAATAATGAAAGTAATGTTTGATCGGTTACTATTATGATTGGTTTTAATAAATCTTTTTTGAAACTAGAAGATGTTAATCTTGAAATATTATCATTACTAATATTTGTAAATTGAAGAAATCTGTCTCTCCACTGGTCAGCTAAGCTATCTCTATGAACTAAAATTAAACTTTTTCGTTTTCTTTCAGCAATCATAAAAATAGAAATAACTGTTTTTCCAACACCTGGAGCAAGCTGAAGTATTCCTGTTTCATTATTCATTAAGATTTCAACTGCTTTTTTCTGAGCTTCACTTCTTAAAGTTATGTTATGTTGAATTGAAATCTCTTCACCTTCTTGTCTTTTATCAATTAAGTTAGGACTTGAAACATAATCTTGAATCGGAAAATTTCTTGGAACTGTAAGAAACTTTTCCGATTCAAGATAAAACATATTGTATGTGTAAACAGACGAATTATAGGTCTTTGTTCGTCTTGTTAGGAACTCTTTTATGGACTCGTAAAACCTTTCGTTTCTGTAACTAGTTGGAATTGCTAAACCGGCTCTCTTTATAATATCTACCATTTCTCATTACCTATAATATTTTGCTGAAGATGTCTCATTCTCAAAAATTTCTACGCTTTTTAAACGACCGTTGATGGGTAATTTATTTTCTAGTAGATCGTAAATAAATCTGCATAAATTCTCTGCTGTTGGTTCAAAAGCTAGAAGAATAAGATTTTCTATATTAAACTTATTTTTTAATGTATCAAATAATTCTTTGTCTGTTGCATTTAGTAATAATGAATGATCGAACTTATCTAATACAATATCATTAACTAACTTTTTTAAGTTAGAAAAATCCATTACCATTCCATTATGATCTAATTCATCGGTTTCAACTGTTACAATAACATCAATATTATGTCCATGAATATTTTTACATTTACCTTTGTGTTGACTTAATCTATGGCCAACTGGTATACTAAATTTCTTTGAAATTTCAAACATATATCCTCCTATTTCATCTCTCTATATTGATTTAATACATAGTTTACTAAAGAGCTTAGTAAATGATTTTTAGACTGTTTTTCTTTTTCTAATCCTTCTGTATCTGTGTCTAAAGTTAACAATTTTTTAATTCTATATTTATCAATCAATACTGCAATATCTTTTTCATCACAATTTACAGCATCTGAAACTACTTTAACTGTCTCTTCTACAGTCATTCCTGATTGAATACAAATAGTTAATGGTTTTCTAGCTTTTTCAAGAAGAGAATATTCATCAATTACTTCTTTAATTTTTTGAATTTCATCTTTCAATACTTTTTCATTAACATCTTTAAACATTTTATATGTATCCATTAACATACTATCAACAGATTTAATCATGACTTTTTGATTTATGTCTACAACTTGAATTTCAAAAGAAACTGCACCTTGAACTACTCGTTTCATTTTCTTTATAAAGTCTTGAAAGATTTTGTCTCTATTTCTTTCTCTCAAAACTTCAAAAACTATTTCGGTTTGATTTTTGCTAGATAAATCAATAACGCCAATTAAACCTGCTTCTAATTCTTTTGAAAAAGCATTTAGTAAAGATTCGAATTTTTTCCCAGGTGGCCAAGATGTAAGTGTTAATTTATTAGTCCTTGGACTTGTTGTAAATATTCCTTCGACTGCTATCTTAGCTTTTCCTGTGGTCAATAAATCTTCTAAATCTTTTTCTGTTGCAGTAATCTTACAATCAGATATTGGTGCTATGGTTGGTTTTGTTTTCCTTTCACCAATTAACCAAAGTAATCTTTTATGTAAGTCTTCAACCTTGTAACATGGAATCAGAGTCTTGAAACCAAATCCAATACCCTGAGTATATGATTGTCCCAAAAGACAAACGGGATACATTGTCGGTAAGTATAAGGGTTCTTCATCATTTAACTCAGTTGGAACTATTGGAACATATTTTATATACTTGAATGCTAATTCAAGAGTTTGTTTTTGAATCCTGCACTCTGTATATCTAGGAGCAGCTGGACCTACTGGTTCGACTCCAACTGTTGTTCCAAAATTACCTTGACCTTCTAAAAACCCTTGTCTAACTAATTGAACAATTGTGCCATAACAGTTATGAACAAAAATGCCATTTTCAAGTGCAAAATTATGATATTTTTCAACAGAAATATCATATACGTCAATTTCTTTTTCTAAGTTTATTTTTTCAATTTTAGTAACAATATGATTATATGTTTTAGCTTGTTTAGTAGCTTCTTCTATAGACCCAAACTTTTTAAATATTGTTTTCCAAAATGGTCCATTATAAATCTTCTTCCTATTTTCTTCATAATTAGTTTCTGTTATTTTAATATTATTACTAATCATATTTTTTAGTATCTTTAGAATTCTATCTTCTACAAATCTTTTATTATAAGACAATATTAGTTTTGAATTTTTTTCTCGAATCTTTTCTCTTATTGGACTACCTTCAGAAAACATTTTTTGTCTTCCTTTTTCTAGTCCTTCTAATGCTCTTTCTTTAAAGTTGTTTTTATTACTTCTATATGCACTTTTAACTTTTTCAGAAATAATTTTATTGCTTTCATTGGTTCTATTTTTTGCTGTTTCAGACGTATGATCTTTATAATATAAAAAATCTAAATTTTCTGGTCGATCATCATTTCTTCGTTCGTTTTTATGATGAGTATGATAATTTTTTAAACCAACTAAATCATCTAGATTTTTATTAATTAGTTCCCTTACAACCATCCAAGAAACTTTTTCTTCTCTGCATATTATTCTACTATTATCTTTATAATATGTATAACCATCTTCTTGTCTTAAATATAATGGCATTAATGAATCGTTTTCTTTCAAATTTTTGGCTTCTACAAATGAACCATCTCTTATCATAATAGGATGATCTTCAGTACATTCAAAATATGTTTCATTATCAATAGAAATTCTATATATAGTAGAAACTTTTTTTACAATCCTAGCTGAGTGTGCAAGACCTGGTTTTATTACACCATCTGGTGTGCATGAGTAAACCCAAAAATTATCTCTTTCTACTAAATCTTTTACTTGGATTGTTGTTCCATCAAGTAAAAGTATTTTAGTTTCTCCAGTTACACATTCACCATGAGGATGAAAATGGCCAATTGTATAAGCATCTACTTGACGTGACTTAACAAACTTTTCTCTAGCTATTTTATAAGCTGATAATAATACTCTTCTTTCTACTGGTTTCAATCCATCTAAATCTAATGGAAAGTTTCTATAGTTTGAATATTGTCCATAATCTTTATACAATTTTGGTAACTGTATATCCACGTTTTACTCCTTCTAATACTTGGTTTGTTCTATCAAATTTTTCAACATCCATTATTGGAAAATTCGGAACTCCTACACCAGGATATACTTCTTTAACATCACATCCTTGAAGAAATTTAACTGGATCAAATAATTCCTTACCAAAACTAGATGCCATAACTTTACCAAGTTCGGTTACAAATATATATGAATAATCAGTTAGTCTACTATCAGACCATAAATGAGGCCAGAGACCACCATCTGAAGCAACTACTCCATTTCTTTTTTGTATAAATTCAATTGCTAATTCTTCAAACATAGTTTCATTTATTTGAATTAGAACTTCTAATAAAATTCCTTTAGGATAACCGTCATTAAATATAGAACCTATCCATTTCTTATCAATGTAGAAATCTGCTTTTGTCATTTTTATTCTCCTAAAATCTTGGAGTTGTTACAAATGGGCCAACTGCTAAAATTCTTTCTCTCTCCATCCAGAAAGATGTATTTTCAGTAGGTTCAAACATTTTTATTTCTTTTTGTTCTTTTTCAATAATAATTCCATCTCTTGCACCAACATCATCAAAATATACTCTAACCCATGTTCCAATTCTTAATCTGGAAAAGTCTTTTTTAGTCATTATACATCTCCGTTTTCTTCTATCTTTTTATCTTCATATTTAGATAAAAGTTTTCTTCTAATTTCTGCACGACATTCATCGAGTTCACCAAGAAAATTTTTATAATTCTTATAACCAGGTTCTATATGATATTTACAATACTTAAATAAAACGTAATTTAAATCACCATCTGCTTTGATACCCATGCTTGCCATAATTTCAACAAGAGTATCAAGATTTGGCCGAAATTCTTTTACTATGTATGGCATGTTTCAAATTCCTTTTGAATGTTCAATGTGCAATGCTTCAAAGTTCTTTTTACTTCATATATGATTTTTCTTTTTTTAGATCTTCCCCACATACATTGGAAATTTCCTTCATCATTAACAACCAGCTTCTTGCACGATGGGCATTCCCTTGTTATCGCTTTGTGACTCATTATTTTTCCTCTTTTCAAAATCTTCTTTAAGTTCTTTAAAATATACTTTTACTGGTCCTTTTAAACTCCAATCCCACTCCCAATCTCTACCGCCAAAACCACCACCAGTATCAAATGATATTCCTATTTCATTTAGTAATTTTTCAGCTTGAAATAATTTATGTAATTTATCTTGACCTAATTTTGTCATATCAAATTGGATCCAAACGTGTGCTTCCTTCATTTACATCTCCTTTTAGAATATAAATAAACCTTGCTAAAAATACTGGATCTTTACTATGAGCTTTTGGAGTAATATCTCCTGCAAAGCATCTTACAATCTTTTTATCATCTTTTAATTTAAAATGTTTTTCTAAATAAATTTTTGCTATATCGTAACTAGGCAAAACATGAAACCCAGAAATATATTCTGTTTTACTAGTTCCATCAGTTACTGGTTTTTGATCTGCTTCATACCACGTTTCTGGTTCTAATAATTTACTTCCCTGTGTTCCATGAAATAATGTATATATTTTTCCATCTTTTTCTCTAACTATCTTGTACCACATAGTTTATGTGTCTTCTATCCATAGATGCTGCATCTTTTTTTCTTAACCAGTCTGGAATTCTTTTTATAACTTTATATTCTCCTCTTCCAAGACGTTCTAAATAACCAAGATTCATAAGCAATCTTCTATATTCATCAAATGTTTTAATACCACTAGTTTTTTCTGGAATATAACCATAATATAATCTTGCTAATTGTTTTCTTGCTATAATCGAATCAATAGGGTGATAGTTTATAAATCTAATCATTTCTTGCCAAAAATTTCCACGTCCCATTTAGAAACCCCTAATTTCATTTCTAAGAGATGTTCTCATTGCCTGATATTGAGCGTATTTACTAGTCATCCAAGGTGGAATATGTTCGTTGATTCTATATCTTCCTCTACCAACATGGTCTAATATTTTTATTACTGTTAAGTATCTTCTATATTTATCAAATGTGTAACCAGAAGTTGTAGGACTTTTATATGGTAGATAGTTACGAAATAAATTCATTAATTGTTGTCTTGTAATAATTTCTCCAATTTGTCTATGATTAATAAATCGTTTTAACTCTTGCCAGTAGTTGATTGAAAACATCTTTATCTACTCCTAATGAGAATATTAAAGATCTTAGTTCTTTATTTGCTTTTTCACATAAAGTTCCACTTGGTAAATTTTTCGAGCATGTAGCTCTTACTAAACAATCTTTACATACTTCAGGAATGAATTGTTCTTTTTTCATGTTACTTTAAAAACCCAAATTTATAAATTCCTTTCTCATCGTAGTATCTCGTTCGTGTACTTTGACCTTGAGTAGTCTCGCACGAACATAAAATTAATAGAAGAAAAATTAGTTTTTTCATTGTTATTATTCCTCACTAATAACGAGTTCTCTTTTCTCTATAGCACTAGAAAATAACTTTACCAACTCTTCAATATTATCACTATACTTTATTGGAATCAAATGCCTTGTTGGTTCATCCAATAAACAAACTTTTAATTCTTCAGGATTCATTTCTCCTAAACCTTTATATCGTTGAATATTTCTTTTTTCTTTTCTAGCTTTCTCTAATTGCTCATCATTCCATAATGGTATAAATGCTTTCTTTTCTTGTATAGCAAACAATGGAGTTTGAGCTATGAAATATTTTCCTTCTTTAATAATATCAGGCAACAAAATTGCCACTAACATGGTCACTAAGCAAGCTATATGTGCACCATCATGATCCGCGTCTGTAGCACATACCAGCTTGCTGTACCTAAGTTTAGAGATATCGAAGTTTGGGGCCAAACCAGTTCCTACTGCTTTGACTAATTCTCCTACTTCTTTATTTTCAAGAATTTTCTTCTTGGTCGTAATGTTTGGAATTGATTTGCCCTTCAAAGGTAGAACAGCATGAATCTTTGGATCTCTTGATTGAATTATTGATCCGCCTGCTGAATCTCCTTCAACTATAAATAATTCTCCAAACCTACTAGTACAATCTCTTAGCTTAGTGAAGCGAGCCGATGCTCTTTTGCTACCTGTTCCATTCAGTTGTAGTTTTTTAGAATCTTGTTTCTTTCTATATTCTTGAAATCGTTCTAAATCTGCATTAATTTCATCTGGATATTTTTCACTATATTCTTCAAATTGAGTTCTTAAAACCTTTATGAATTTATCAAAATCTGATTTTGGATTAGTTACTTTTTCTTTAGTTTGACCCACAAATCTCGGGTCAATCATTTTCAAAATCAAATAAATTCTTAATCCACAAAAGCAATCATTTGGTTGAAATTCATAACCTAATTTTTTACCTTTGCTGATATAGAAATCTTTTAACATATCAAAGAAAGCATTGATATGACTTCCACCACTATCAACTGGCAATAAATTTACAGAAGACATAATCCTTGGAGTTATTGTTGAATCTTCTTCATACGCCATTAAGACTTCAAATGATTCTGGTTGGACATTTGCTGTAAATTTTCTTATCTTGCAATCTTTTATATTATCTATACAAGTCTCAATGAAATGAGTTTCTTCTGTTAATTGAAAGATTTCTTTATCATCATCAATAACTAATATACACGAAATATCCACAGGCATCTCTGCTGCTGCAGTTGTTAATCTTTTTCTTATTCTTTTAATATCTGGGGTTAATGTTTCGAAGAATTTTTTATCAGGAATGAACTCTATTTTAGTTGCGAATGGTCTTGGAAATTCTGAGAAATTTTCAATATGTGACTTTTTGAGCTTAGCATCTTCAAAATCAAATTTTGCATGCTTTTTATCTCGATATACTTCTACTGTATAATTTGAACTTAAAGCGTTTATAGCTACTAATCCAACTCCATGTAAACCAGAGCTAATCTCATAAGCATTCTTTTGATCTCTAAATTTTGCTCCACTAAATAACTTTCTTGAAACGGTGATAGGGGTATCATTATCTATTGGTATACCCCTACCATCGTCCAAGACAGAAAACTTATTCTCTTTTGTGTTAATGATAACAGCAATTATCTTTGCATATCCTGCTAATGCTTCATCTAATGCGTTATCCAGAGCTTCTTCAATCAAATGAACTGGGTTTTGAGTATCCCCGATATACATTGCTGGATTAAGTCTAATATGTTCTACTTCTTCTAGAACTCTAACATCTTTTGATGTATAAGTTTTAGGCATTATATCCTCCTAATCTAATTTTACTATATACCCCGTTCTGTTCAATTGTTCGACAGAACCTCTTGGGGTGACTACCCAAATCATTTTCTTTGGAAACTTTTTCCTTGGATATGCGTTAATATTTTCTGTAAAACCATCAGTAAAAGCTAAACAAACATCTGGGTTCAATTCACGAGCTCGATCAATTCCCAAACCAAGAGTTGTCCCACCTCTACCTTTAACTTTGAAATCTATATCTTTTATTCTTTTTGGTTTATATTCTTTATTCACAACTGTATCAACTTCTAATACAATTGTTTGACAATGACGATCATTTTCAATAATATTCTTTATTCCAGAAAGAGCTTCTAGAATTTCATCTTTTCCCATACTTCCAGATGTATCAATCAAAACAACAATCTTGAAAGTAAAGTCTCTTGTCCTTCCTGGAAATGGAGATAATTTTGGAAGACCATCTTCTTCTAAAGCAAAAAGATAAGCTCTTTTTCTATTTATTTTTGTATGCGATCTTTTGAATTTGCTAAACCTTGTTGCTCTCACCAATCTCCTGATAATTTGATAATAAGGAGCTCTTGGTGGTTTAAGAGCTTCTGCAATCAATTCAGAAATATACGCTGGTAAGTTTCCTCTTTCTTTTTGAAAGGTTTTTGCAGCTTCTCTAATAACACTAGTTGTATAGTTATCAACCTTTCTTGCCAAACTACTTAAATCAGAAACACCTTTTAAATTTCCTGCCCATTTTGAATGACCATCAATAAGACCTTTAGCTTCTTCCATGAACTTGTCATATTTTTCAAGATTTTGTTTTTGTTTTTTCAATAACTCTAAATAATAAAATTCACTAACTTTTCCATCTGGAAGGTTATACATTTTAGGTAATTGAAGCGAGCATAACTTCCCATTAATAACTACTTCTTTAAGATTTGCTTGTTGATTTGCTGAACAATCAGAAGCAATATTCCAAATGCCCATTTTTGCTTTTTTCATGTGTTCTTTAGTTTCATTTGCTAATATTCTTATAAGTCTTGAAATATGCTTGTTTAATATATGCATTCCTTCATGTTCAATAATAGTAAGTAAATTTCTATCATCTGTCTTTTCAATTAGTGCTGGAACAAAATATAGACTTATTGTTCCATCCGGTTCTGCCCCAACTCCCATAATACTTTCAAATCCTACTTTTTCTGGCTCAAAAAGTGGAACTCTCTTTATTGATGAAAACAAATATCCCCAGAAATTATATTGTAAAACAAATCGTGCAATAAGTTTGTTCATTCTTTCTACTGTATCCATTCGTTCTCCTTAAGTAAATTAAATCCCACCCACCCACCTTCTTTAATTTACTTTATTTTACCTTCACCACATTGAACTATTGGATCATAGAACTCTGTCTTATACTTCGGAGCTGATTTTAGAAAATATTGATGTATTCCAGTCATGTATTGGAATTGTTTTGAATTTCTTTCATATTGATCTACGTGTGAAATGAATAATGCACCAGTATCAATAGGCATTAATAGTAAGAAGTCAAGGATATTATTCAAATGCTCCTTTTCGTATTTAGGCATACTAGTAGTTAAGAATGTGCAGAAAGAGATCATGATTTCTCCAAGCTTGGAGTTATTATTCTCTTTCTTTAGCTTAACAATATCAGGCTTTACACTTCCAAATTTATAGAAGATATCTTTTGGATTGATATCTTTTTTCTCTTTTGCAAATTCAATAAATAATCTTGTCATGTGGACGTTCAATAAACCTTGAGCTCTTGGTTCAAGATCATCAAAATTAATTCTTCCATCATTACTCATTTGTATTTTCCAAAGATGGTCAGATAACTTCTCCCAGCTAGCAGGGTTTGCATACACCATACCAGATTTCTGAGATGAGAAATCATAAACTCTCTCTGGATGAGTTTGAATAAACTCAATGACATATGGATGAAATTGACTTTCAATAGCATATTCAAGAAAATCAATAGCGCTTACTTCTACTGCAATTTGAAGCTGCCTTCTGATACCAGCAGCATCTTCTAGAATCTCCATTGAATATTGGGATTCATCTGGGTTATCAATTGAGATAACAAACCATCCTTCTGGAAACTTAAATCTGTGGATGGCATATTCATTTTGAACTTGCCAAAGCAACTGTTGAAGTGTATGGTCACCACGAGAAAATTCATCGATGACGAAGATTCCATAACTACTCGCAACAGTTGGGACAAAGTCTGAATATAACATTTTGAATTTGGGTTCACCGCCAGCTGTTACTGGAAAAGGAATAATGAAATCATCTCTTGAAAGAACTGGAGCCTTTACCATGATAATATCGAAGTTCTTTCCAGTTTCTTTTGTCAGCTCTGCTGCAATTTGGTAACATATTTCAGTTTTTCCAACTCCCGCTGGTCCGATAATTCTCCAACATTGCTTTTGGACTTTCTTTCCTTTTTCCCAAGCTGTTAGAGTTTCGATAATATCATTCTTTAATTGTCTTTTAATTCTTGCAACTGATAAAACTCCAATATTTAACCTTTCATGATACTGTAACTCTCTTTCCTTTGTTTCAGCCATTTTCTCCCCCTAGGTAACTAGAATTCTATGTCGTCAAAACTAAACAGTTTCGCAGACTGTTTTTCTTTCTCTTGTTGCTTAGCTGCTTCATCAGTCGGAATGCTTGTAGATCCCTCAACAGGTTCCATCGTCATGATTCCTTCAGCTTGTGCTTCTGATTCATCATATGAAGTTGTTCCTCTTCTTGACCAATCAAACTTCTCATTGAATTTGTCAAGAGTATTTTTTGATAGAGTTAATATCTTTAAGACAGCTTCTTTTGGAAGTTGCTGCCCTTTACTTAATACGAAAACATCTTTCATTCCATGCTTTGATGATGCTGAACCTTTTGTAATTTTAGTAACAAATCGTTTTTGATTTACTACTTTCTTTTCAAACTCTTTACTCTTTTCTGTAACAGGTTCAAATATTGG
>Ga0208980_10000005_pt1 | contig 84915 bp, 78 predicted proteins | sample WetSurMetagenome_3_FD_187993 | JGI IMG/M metagenome (GOLD analysis project Ga0208980, IMG submission 187993) | Wetland microbial communities from Twitchell Island in the Sacramento Delta, sample from surface sediment Aug2011 Site A1 Bulk (version 2) | ecosystem: Environmental > Aquatic > Marine...
ACTGAGATTCACCGCAAGGTGCTTCTGTTTGACTACATGCTCAACAACGCCGATCGTAAAGCCGGTCATTTTATCGTAGACGGTCATGCGCATATATGGCTGATCGATCATGGGTTGACCTTCCACGAACAGGAAAAGCTTCGCACAGTGGCCTGGGAGCGTGCTGGCGAGGAGATTCCCCTGGATTTACGAGAAGATATTGGTAAAGTGTTTATCGAATTGAACTCACTCGATGGTAGCCATGGACAACTTACTAGTCTGCTGAGTCCAACTGAAATAAAGGCATTAATTCAGCGAATGAAAGACTTGTTGGATAAAGGCACCTACCCGGTTCCTTCCGGTGATCGTCGCGTCATCCCCTGGCCACCGATCTAATTAAAGGTCTAATCAAGGATATCGATATGAAAACGATTCGTTTGGTTATGTTGGGCTTCGGGAACGTTGGGAAGGCATTTGTTGAATTGATCATTAACAAGCAGCAGGAACTCTCAGATCAGTACGACATCCGCCTGATGGTAACCGGTGTTGCCAGCGGTCGACATGGTTGCGCAGCCAACCCGGATGGTATCGATACATCCCGGTTATTGGCAATCGCCAATGGATCTGGGGACTTTTCAGCGCTCAATACGCTTCCTGGTATTTGTGACTCAATAACATTAATTAATGCCTGTCCCGGTGACGTTTTACTGGAAAACACACCCGTGAATCATGTAACCGGTCAGCCGGCCATTGATCATTTGAAACTTGGTTTTGAGCGTAATATGCATGGTATCACTGCGAATAAGGGACCGGTTGTTCATGGATTCGACACCTTGACCGGGGTTGCTAAAAAAAATGGAAAATCCTTCCGTTTTGAATCGGCGGTAATGGATGGCGCCCCTATCTTTTCACTTTTCCGTTATTGTCTCCCGGCTGCGCAGTTATTGGGGTTTAAGGGGATTTTAAATTCCTGCACCAACCTGTTGTTGTGCCGCATGGAAACTGGGGAATCTTTAGAGGAGGCAATTCGGTACGCTCAAACCATTGGCATTACCGAGACCGATCCATCAGCGGATATCGATGGCTGGGATGCAGCCATCAAGGTGGCTGCGCTATCGACTGTGTTGATGGGAATCCCCAAGAAACCGGTCGATATTGATCGTCAGGGAATCCGAGGGATTACACCGGAGATGATCGCTCAGGCTGATACGGAAGGTAGACGCTGGAAGCTGGTTTGCTCTGCTCGCAGAACCAGCAATGGTCTGAGTGCTAGCGTGGCACCCGAACAGGTGGAGGCTGATTCACCTTTGTACACAGTGAATGGCACCAGCTCCTACATTCAATTCGAAATGGACAACCTACCAGGGCTGGGAATCCTCGAAAAAGATCCGGGACCAAGAACCACCGCTTACGGATTACTTTCTGACCTAATCAATATCATCAAGGATGAAATTTGATGCTGCAACGAGCTTTTTTAGCGCTTGGTTCCAATCTGGGAAACCGTCTGGCAAATATTGAAATAGCTATCGATAAACTTGAACCCCAGGTGCATCTCACAGACGTTTCCTCGGTCTATGAAACAGAGCCCTGGGGTGTTCTTGACCAGCCCCGTTATCTTAATTGCGTCGTTTCAAGTAGAACCGTCCTCCAGCCATTGGAATTGCTATCTAAACTAAAATCCATTGAAAACGAGATGGGCCGCCAGCCAGCAGTTCGTTATGGTCCACGCGTGATCGACCTTGATATTCTGCTTTATGATGACCTGGTGATGACAAGTGAAGAATTGACCATCCCACATCCCCGCATGCTGGATCGGGGCTTTGTGCTAATCCCCCTGGCTGAAATTGCAGGCGGGATAAAACACCCTCTTGATGGGAGGACTTTCAAAAGTCTGGCGGTCTTAATCGGACGCGAGGGTATCAATCTATATGACCCTGATAAAGAGGTCTTGTCGCATGTATAACTCTCTATCATATTTTGAGTGGGGTAAACGGACATATGTCATGGGTATCATCAATATCACGCCCGACAGCTTTTCAGGTGATGGACTGCTTACACAGGAGGACGTTCCCGGGAAAGCGTTAGAACAAGCCAAACAGTTCAAGCAATCCGGCGTGGACATTCTCGATATCGGGGCAGAGAGTACACGCCCAGGCGCATTGCCGGTTGGGGAGCAGGAAGAGATTGAGCGCCTCCTGCCGGTCATTCAGACACTTATCCACGCCAAGCTTGGCATACCCCTTTCCCTTGACACGTATAAAGCCCCGGTCGCCAAAGCCGGTCTTGAAGCAGGCGTGGATTGGATCAACGATGTTTGGGGATTTAAGGCCGACGCGGAAATGGCAGCTGTCGTTCATAAATCAGGTGTTCCGGTCATCCTGATGCATAATCGCAGCCAACCATCCACCCAACAATTGGTAGACCAACTTGCCGGCTACCCACTGGGGACTGATTATCAAGACCTGCTTAAGGATGTTAAACAGGAGTTGCTTCAGAGCGTGGCGCTGGCTCATCAGGCGGGTATTCAAGACAACCTGATCATTCTTGATCCGGGGATTGGCTTCGGCAAGACGGTCGACCAGAATAAACTCTTGATATCACGGTTGGATGAAATTCGAGCGCTTGGTTATCCGGTGCTCCTGGGCCCGTCTAGAAAATCCTTCATTGGTAAAACACTTGATCTGCCGCCAGATCAGCGCCTAGAAGGCACCTTGGCTGCCGCCGGCGTTGGCATTATACGCGGCGCTGATATCCTCCGGGTGCACGATGTTGAAGCGATGGTTCGATTTGCCCGCATGATGGACGCGATTCTCCGCGTACCAGACCCCTTTTGACCATCATGGTAGAATAAATCGATCGGAGGGCTTATCTTCAGGATACGCTCGCTCTCATTCCCTGAATTGATGTTGAACCAGCATCTGCTGGCGAATGCCGTCGCGCTTGAAAGCTCATTCAAGTTAACCTATGGATCACCACAGAGTCTCTGGTGCATGGTTTCCCAAATCGATCCACGTCAGTCAGTTGTGACCCGCCTTTATCAGTCGGGGAAACTCAATATTATTTGTCAGCTCCGACACTCCTCACAGGAGCGGTTTGCAGTCTTATCCTTTTTAAGCAGTACTGGCATAATCCAACCAGAAGATCTGGCTATTATTCTGGATGATATGCGTCAGTGCACTCAAGACCTGGGTGCAATGCATCTGGTCGCGGAAGTCGACCATAAACAGCCGCTTCTTGAAAGCATGAAAGCTTGGGGGTTCGCGGTCAGTGCCTGGCAAGATATCTGGAAACTTGAACAACCGGGCATAACTGCTGAAACCTTAGAACAGACTGTCGAATGGTGTCCGTTGGCAGAGGTCGATTGGTGGCAAGCTGTCCAGTTGTTACAATCAATTATTCCGCCTATTTCGCAGGCTACAGACTTGCCGCTGCGCCATCGCTCACGCTTCTGGGTATGCCATCAAGCTGAGCGAATCATAGCTTTTGCCGATATTCACAACGGGCCGCAAGGTATCTGGATCCAGCCTACTTTTGACCCGGGTGTGTCCCATGTCTCCGACCTGGTGGTCGATCTGACAAGTTCCCTTCCGGCCAGGTTATCACGCCCTCTTTACCTGTCTATCCGTTCCTATCAGTCATGGTTGTTCCGAAGTATCGAAATGATGAATGCAGAGTACATCGGACATCAGGCCATCTTGGTAAAACACTTGGCGGGGCATATAAAAGAAGTCTCACCGATAGAATTATTGCAACTTGAGAAGGCTAAAATCAAGCCATCGCACACGGCCGTCCCTTCTCGCTCAGTAAGTCAAATAATGCATTAGAATAGATTTACCAAGATATCAGGAAAGCGCAAAAGGTACTATGACACAACGTAGAATAACTGATGATTTGCAGGTATTGCTTGAGGTATTACCTGGTCCCATCTCAACCGCGGTCACAGATGCGAATAACAGTGACAACCTGCTTGAGATCATTCTTGACCTGGGCCGCAATCCGGCAGCTCGTTTTGTTGACAAGGAAATTCCGCTGACATCCAATGAAATTGCACACACAGATCTGGATTATGTCGTTCAAAGGATTGGCGAGTTCGACGGTGATAACCGTGCAGGTCTCGAGCGTACACTCCATCGCATCTCAGCCATTCGAAACAGGCGCGGCCACATCGTCGGCCTGACCTGCCGTGTTGGCCGGGCTGTATATGGAACGATTGATATCATACAGGATTTAGTTGAGTCAGGTAAAAGCCTGTTGATCCTGGGAAAGCCGGGTATCGGAAAGACGACCATGCTGCGTGAGGCAGCACGTACTTTGGCAGAAACCAAGCGGGTTGTAATTGTCGATACATCGAATGAGATTGGCGGCGATGGGGATGTACCCCATCCCGCAGTGGGTAAAGCTCGCCGCATGCAAGTCTCCAAGCCCTCACTACAACATGAGGTCATGATCGAGGCTGTTGAAAATCATAATCCCGAAGTGATTGTGATTGATGAAATTGGGCGTGAACTAGAAGCGGTTGCCGCACGAACGATTGCTGAACGGGGTGTCCAGTTGATCGGCACAGCTCATGGTAGGTCTCTGGAGAACCTGCTACTTAACCCAACCTTGTCGGATCTGATTGGCGGGATAGAATCGGTAACACTTTCCGATGAGGAGGCTCGCCGCCGGGGAACCCAAAAAACCGTTTTGGAACGGCGCGCGCCCCCGACCTTTGACATGCTGGTCGAAATTCAGGAACGCGACCGGCTGGCACTCTATCAGGATGTTAGCGAAGCTGTGGATAATCTGGTCAGGGGGTACATACTGGCGCCTGAGATCCGTTATCGGGATGAAAACAACGAGATTCACGTTGAAAAACCGGCCGCACCACATGAAAGCCGACGTTCGCCTGCCAATGCTATGCGTAGTGCGGGTAATATGGATACGGCTCCATTTCAAAGGCATTCTCCCAGTTTAAATGGACCATCTGAGCGGTTATCGGAGAACGGCTCCATTTCATCCCAGATCACCAAGCCCGCCACAGAATTAGCCCCCATCCGTATTTATCCCTTCGGGATCGCTCGCAACCGTTTAATCCAGGCAGCCCGAAGGCTCGGCGTACCGGCTCTGGTGGTCAAGGAACTCAACGAAGCCCAAGCGTTGGTAACCATGCGGACTTATTATCGAAATCGCCAACAGTCCATCCTGGATGCCGAACAACGAGGTATACCCATTTATGTTTTAAGAGCCAATACCATCAACCAAATGGAACAATTTCTGGGCGATCTGTTTAACCTGCCCAATAACACACCGGAACACTCCGGTAGTGAAGAATCAAATCTCCAAACTCGTGCCGCCATTGAAGCTGTTATGAATGGGGAACGCTGGGTGGATCTTCCACCTGCCAACGCCACGATCCGCCGCCTTCAACACGAAATGGCCCGCCAGGCACAACTCGTTTCCCAATCTTTCGGGAAAGAACCCAACCGGCGGGTCAGAATATACCGGGATTAGCTATCAGATGTTCATCACACTGGAGGGACCTGAGGGTAGCGGTAAAACCAGCCAGATTCCACTTCTGGCGGACCACATCCGTGCGTTAGGGCATGAAGTTCTTTTAACACGCGAACCTGGCGGAACATTCATTGGGGATCAGATCCGCAACGTGCTGGTATCGCTCGAGAACAAGGCGTTAACGCCGCAGGCTGAAACTCTTTTATTCCTGGCTGCGCGCGCACAACTTGTCCGCGAGGTCATCCAACCCGCCCTGGCAAGGGGTGTGGTCGTCCTTTCAGATCGTTATGCAGATGCAACTTTGGCTTACCAGGGCTATGGACATGGCGTCGATCTGGATATTCTCAGACAATTGCTGTCCTTCGCAACCGGCGGTTTACAGCCAAACTTGAAGATTCTGCTGGATATAGATGTTGAGAATGGCTTGCGTCGAAAAACGGACTGTGGGGAATGGAATCGATTGGATGCCTACTCAATCGCCTTTCATAAGCGAGTTCGTGACGGCTATCATAGTTTGGTCTCTACTGAACCTGAAAAATGGGTTGTAATCGATGCTGGCAGAGACCGTGAGCTTGTTCAGGCAGACCTTCGCAAGACCGTGGAAACAGCGTTAAAAACACACCGATCGAAACCGGAAGATTAATGCAATTTTTAATCTACTGATACCAGCTATCCTCCCTGGAATGTTACAATTAATATCAAGTGATATGCAATTTGTAAGGATGCTAATTTAAATGAAGGTGTTTCATATCCTAACTGTGCTCACGTGTTTCCTGTTGAGTGCCTGTCAGCCCACCATCTCGCCTGTATCCGAGCCCACTTCCACTATCAGTCCCTTGCTGCTTCAGGATTACTGCACAATGGTGAGCAGCTCTGATATCATTCAAGATCCCACCGCGGTGGCACTAAAAGAACTGGTTCCCCCCGTATCAGACACCGATTGGGTTGATGGACCACCTTTAGCGGCTGTGACCATCATCGAATATGTCGATTTTCAATGCCCGGGTTGTTCAGGGCTTGCTCCAGCCATCGACCAGCTCCGTCTGGATTTTCCGAAAGATCTACGAGTCATCATCCGCCATTTCCCCAACCCGGTTCATGATAAAGCCCTACTGAGTGCGCAAGCAGCAGAAGCTGCCGGGTTACAGGGTAAATTTTGGGAAATGAAGACTGCACTATATGAGGGGCAAGCTGAGTGGTCTGGTTTGACGGCACAGGAATTCTCGGATTGGCTTGCGCATGCTGCGGCAGGCCTTTCAATCGAGCCCGTCCGTTTACTAAACGATCTTCAAAGTCAGGCGCTGGTGGATAAAGTCCTGGCTGCCAGGGATGAAGCCATACAACTGGGAATTCCTTACACGCCCTTTCTTATCATTAATGGTGTCATGTATCAGGGTCCACGGGAATACACAAGCTTAAAAGATGTCATTAAACTCATGTTGCTCGAAGAACGCCAGGTCACAGGTTGCCCTCCTTTTACGATCGATACAACCAAGCAATATATTGCCACCATCCTTACGGAAAAAGGGACTATCATCATTCAACTCTTTCCTGACAAAGCCCCGTATGCCGTAAACAGTTTTGTGTTTCTGGCCAATCGTGGCTATTTTGACGGGATTACCTTCCACCGTGTTGTGAAAGGTTACTTGGCTCAAACTGGAGATCCCTCTGGTACGGGATATGGTGGTCCTGGGTATACATTCCCCAATGAGATTGACGATTCTTTAAATTATGATACCGCTGGCGTGGTCGGTATGGCAAATGCAGGGCCTGACACCAATGGCAGTCAATTTTTCATCACCCTCACCGCAATGCCTGACCTGAATGGTAGTTACACGGTTTTCGGACAAGTCATTCAAGGCATGGAAGTCGTCCGCATCCTATCAGAACGCGATCAATCTCTTGGCACGCCACTTTCCGAGGGCGATAATATTATTTCCGTGACCGTCGAGGTAAAGTAGCCATTACATCTCAAGTTATTCTTCCTGCGCTCAAAAGGCGCAACATCAGCCCATATAGCATCGTACAGCTCGTTCTGACCACCTGTGCTACTGCATTCACGCTTTTCTGCGGACTTCTTTCGATACCCATTGGTCTCTATCAACTGGTCAGTAACCCAACCGAGCCATCCGCAGGATCCTCACTATACGCGGTGGGGCTGATCTTGCTGACCATCGGTATCCTGTTGGTTCCATTTACCGTAATCAAATTTAAATCTGTTGCTGTATCTGCGCCAACAAAATCAGTTATCGATCAGTCTCCGGCAAATCGTATAAGAACAATCCTTGCGGTCATTTTCTTTTTATGGGTTGCCCTCCTGCTCGGGGGTTACTTCCTGATTAATAACGGGCAGTTAGCCATCTTGGTTATGCCTGTATTGGCCATTATGGGCATATTACTACCGATCGGCGCCTTCATATTCATTACCTGGCGAAAAGTTGGACCTTTGGAAATCTCCCGCAGCTGGGGCGTCCTGAGTACAGGGATGACTCTTTCCCCGTTATTAGGCTTTATCCTGGAATTTGGCCTACTGGTTTTATTATTTGCTTTCATTATGATAATTCTGATGCAGGATTCCTCGCTACTAAACGATTTGGAGATTACGGCGACTCGTCTTGCCAGTGGCCAAGATAACCCACAGATAATTAATCATATGCTGGTATCTTTTTTAGATCGGCCAATAAATCGTTTTTTGGTTTATTCAATTATTGCTGGTTTAATACCGATCATTGAAGAAATAGTAAAGCAAATTCCGATATGGCTGCTTGCTTGGCGAAAACTATCCCCGCGTGCTGGTCTGCTGATTGGTGCCCTGGGGGGCGCCGGTTTTGCATTGACCGAGAGTCTGATGACGGTGTCAGCACTGGGTGGAACAGAACAATGGTTATATCAAATCCTGGGCCGTGCCGGCGCGGGATTAATGCACATAATCACGGGTGCCATCGGGGGTTGGGGCCTGGCCTCTGCCATGCAAGGTAAAAGTTACTTAAAAGCCGTCTTGGCCTATTTGGTCAGCGTCATAATCCACAGTCTTTGGAATGCTATAGCAACCTGGGACAGTCTTACACAACTGGCTGGTTCTTCCTCCCTGAGCAGTTCGGCCTTTCAACAAGGTGGTCTATTCCCCTTGATTACGCTAGGTGGATTATTCCTGATCATGTTTCTGTTTTTGTTGAATATTCAAAAAGTGATAAAGGATTAACGAATGGATTTCATTAATTCAATCATCGATCTATTCCTTCATCTGGATGAACACTTAGGGGAACTCATCCAGAAAATTGACGTCTGGACCTATGTCCCCTTATTTATTGTCATTTTTTTAGAAACAGGTATTGTAATCTTCCCATTTTTACCTGGAGACTCGCTCCTCTTTGCTGCAGGAACTCTCGCCGCCCTTCCTGATAGCCCGTTGAATGTGGTTGTCCTATTTGTGGTTCTTGCCTTTGCAGCGATCCTTGGAGACACGGCCAACTATTGGATCGGGCACTACATTGGACCCCGCGTTTTTACCGAAAAGATTCCCTTTTTAAAAAAAGAATATCTTGAGCGCACTCATAAATTTTACGAGACGCATGGTGGTATCACGATTTTTCTGGCACGTTTCATGCCGATCATCCGTACCTTTGCGCCCTTTGTGGCTGGTGTGGGGGCTATGTCATACGGTCGATTCATTACTTACAACGTCTTCGGAGCAGTGGTGTGGACTGCGCTTTTCGTTTTCGGTGGTTATTTCTTCGGTAATCTGGAAATTGTCCAAGAGAATTTTTCTTTGGTAATTGTAGCGATTGTTGTGATCTCTGTCACTCCGGTTTTCATCGAGATCGCCAAGAATCATATTAAGAAACCGGAACCATCAAAATCGAGTGATTAATTAATCTTCGTGACAAGATACACCCGCAAGTCGGGGCAAGTGTTATAAATATCAGAACTAACGAGAGGTTGATCGCCTGTGGAAAGAAAATTTCTTCTCAAAATTGTTAATTTCGTTTATAAAACTCTGTCCCGAATTGAAATCGTAGGCGCTGAGAATATCCCTGCGGTTGGTGGGGTCATCCTGGCGACGAATCATATGAGCCGGGTGGATGTACCGCTGCTGCTGCTCACACCTAAACGACCGGATATTCTTGCGCTTGCAGCGGACAAATATAAAAAACATCCGATCTTCAGCTTTATCCTGAACGCAGCCGATGTTATCTGGCTTGACCGGGATAAAGCTGATTTTTCTGCTCTGACCACTGCCAGACAGCATATTCAGAGTGGGGGAGCGATTGGAATCGCCCCAGAAGGAACACGCAGTAATGTCGGGTCTCTAATCGAAGGAAAAGCAGGTACAGCCCTTTTGGCTGCGCGCGCTGGTTGCCCAATTATTCCTGTTGGTATTACCGGTACTGAAATTGCCATTAAGAAATTACTAACGCTACACCGTCCCAAGTTGGTTGTTCGATATGGAAAAGCTTTCAAGCTGCCTCCTTTCTCACACGAAGACCGTGCGGCTTGGTTATTAACATGCACAGATGAGATCATGTGCCGCATTGCAGCCTTGCTGCCCGAGAGCTATCGTGGTTTTTATAAAGACCATCCTCGTTTACAGGAACTCCTGAATCCGTCTTGAATTTCTAGGCAAGAAAGAAATAATGGGGTTATACTAACGTAATACATTTCATATGTTACCCCCATTAAGCTGGGTTGCATTGTTATTCATTTCGGGGCTGGTCTTCGCAGATAATTCTCACATTCCACTTCCAACCAGCTTGATCATCACGGCAATTACCGTCGCCATTTGGGTCGGATTGTCATTGATGAAGAAACCGCGCATTTGGTTGGTGAGAAAAAATCAGCGGATTGGGCTTGCTCCGGTAATCATCTTTTTCTCCTTTCTCGTTGGAATTCTACGATATCAAATATCCTCTCAACCGATTTCCCAAACTGGTCTACCACAATACAATGATCATGGGGTTGCAACAATCAGTGGGGAGATTTGCGATTACCCTGATCGGCGTGATACCTACCAGTTACTCACGGTGAAAGCCAAGCGCTTGTTATCTCTAAATGGGGCAGTTACGGATTTACCCTTATCGGGTCGGGTTATCGTGCGGACTGGCATCGATACCCTGTGGGCATATGGGGATTCGATCAAAATGACCGGCCGGTTGGTTACGCCCTCAGATGAGGCTGATTTCTCATATAAGGATTTTCTGGCCAAAAGATCCATTGGATCATCACTTTATTATCCGGAAATTATTATAATAACCAGGGGGGGCGGGACTCCGTCGATACGGTGGATTTACGAATTGAGGGATAAGGGGTTAACCATCCTGGCAAAACTTTACCCCATGCCTGAATCCTCCTTGCTCTCTGGAATCCTACTGGGAGTTGATAATGGTATCCCAGATAGTGTCCAAAAAGCTTTCCGTGCAACCGGTACAACTCACATTATTGCCATATCCGGATTTAACATCTCTATTCTGGCTGCTCTTTTTTCGACCCTTTTTTACCGGTTGTTCGGAGCCCGAAAAGGCGCTTTAGCAACAATCCTTAGCCTTACCATTTATGTGATCCTCACAGGCGCAAGTCCATCAGTGATCAGAGCGGCCATCATGGGGGGGCTGGGTCTGTTCGCCAGCCTGGTTGGACGCAGGCAGACGGGTCTCAATAGCCTGGCATTTGTTGCAGCTGCCATGTGCCTGGCGAACCCTTTCCTTCCCTGGGAAATATCTTTCCAATTATCCTTCCTTTCAACACTCGGGTTGATCCTGTTTGCTGAACCCATGGTTAGCTGGCTTAAGCAGTGCTTTATCAGATTCCTGCCGGCGCGCTCCTTGGAAAATGTGGCGGAAAAAATTGGTGAGTATTGCCTGTTTACCCTTGCAGCCTTGATTACCACTTTCCCCGTTATGGCATTTCATTTCAGATCTTTCTCCTGGTCATCACTGATTACCAATCCTCTTGTCCTGCCTGCCCAACCAGCGGTTATGGTCCTGGGAGGATTGTCTGTGGTTTTGGGGTTATTCTGGTTCCCCTTGGGTAAACTAGTTGCTTATCTGGCATGGCCTTTTGTCGCGTACACAATTAGAGTGGTTGAGTGGATTGGCGGCTTGACGGATAATGTACCTGGATCGCTTACAATCGGATTCGGTTTTATATTCGTTTATTATCTTGTATTGATCTTTCTCATGACCAATAATAAACCAGCAGGGGTCAAGCGCCTGCTGCAGCCCAACCTTATCATCGTTATTGGTCTGGCAGTAACCGCATATGCATGGAGATCCGGATTAAGTCTGCCGGACGGGAACTTGCATATATTTCTATTTGAAAATGGTCCTTCCGAGAACTTGTTGATCAAGTCACCTTCGGGAGATAACCTATTGCTTAATGCGGGATCTAAAAGCAGTACTCTTGCGGATGCGCTTGGGAAATATCTACCTCCGTTAGAATGTCACCTGGATTATATATTTATGCCCGTGTCTGACAAACAGGCCATCCGCGCCCTAAGTCATGGTATTTTAAATGTCGGGGTTGAAAACCTGGTTTGGTTGGGAGACCCTTCCGGCAAAGCAACCGTACGCGATCTCCAAAACAATATCGAGGTCCATACCATTAGCACATCATCTGAACGGGTGGGGGTGGAATATCTCGTTGCCTCTGATATATCCATGGTCATTAATGATTTTAAAGATGCGAGTGGCGGTGTGTTTATAATCGAATGGAAGAATTTCAGAATAGCAATTCCGATCCATATTAATGATCCGTCCTGGCTCGAAACAGTTTTGGCATCACATCCTACATGGAATTACTCGGTCATTATACTTGCGGGGAATGGCAGTGTGGAATTAAATCCCCCATCTTTAATAAAAAGAATGAGTCCCTCGCTGATCCTTGTCAATTCAGACCCCAATGACCCTGGAGTATTGTCTGATTATGCCGTTCGAGACAGTATTATCTTGACGACTGGACGAAATGGTTGGATTCACCTCACAACCGATGGGGAACAGATGTGGATTGAAGCTGCCCGAAACCCAGAATAATACTAGAGAATGATAAAATCACTAAATGTTTAACCGCCTGCTCCGGGCATTACAACATGTACCGGTCCCCGTTGGAATTTTTATCATTTGTCTAATAGCATATAGCCCGCTTATTTCATCCCTTGGTTTTTATTGGGATGATTTGCCAAACATGTGGGTCTACCATATGTTCGGACCCGGTGGATACATTACTTATGCCTCCAATCATAGACCCTTTTCTGCCTGGGTTTTTATCCTAACCACCTCAATCCTGGGTGAATCACCTCTCGGTTATCACATACTAGCCTTGGTGTTACGTTGGGCTGGTTCCGTTGGGGCTTGGTGGACAGTTAAACAAATCTGGCCATCTGCGACAAAGCAAGCTCTTTGGATCGCCATGCTTTTTGCAGTATATCCGGGGTTTAGTGATCTATCAATTGCTACCGTCTTTAATGTGCACTTTGTGTGTTTATTGTTGACATTTTTCTCTTTTGGAGGAATGTTATGGGCTATTCGTAATCCACGATATTTCTGGATTGCTACTTTCTTTTCTGTTCTTGCCAGCGCTGTAAGCATTTTTACAATGGAATACTTTATTGGTCTTGAGTTGTTGCGTCCCGTTATATTATGGCTGGCACTAAAACCGGGGTGCCTGCGACCACGGGAGCTTGCTCGCAAGGTATTCCTATATGCCCTTCCTTATCTGGTTGTTCTTAGTGTCTATGCACTCTGGCGGATATTTATCTTCAAATTCCCTTACTACGCGCCTGTATTAATCGATGCAAATTTCTCGTTGGGAGATCGGGTTTCGACTCTGATACCACTCATCATCGAATCGATCCTCAGGGCTGGTGTGCTGGCTTGGATAAATCCACTTATTCCTTCCGGGTTTAATCATCTCGGCCGAAACATGCTCATATTGTTCGGGGTCATCTTGTTTATTGGTGTCGCCTTTAGTTTCCTGTTCCTCCTTGCGAAAAATCGTTCTCATTTAAAAGTACCCGCAACCTCCGCCGCCTGGGTAAACTCCTGGCCATTTCAAGCCATAATGCTGGGTGTGCTCGCACTTTTCTTCGCTGGCTGGCCTTTCTGGTTTGCTGGATTGGAAGTGGAATTGGAACCGCTTGATAATCGCTTCACTCTTCCGTTTATATTTGGTTCGGTCCTCGTCCTGGCTGGGCTAATTGACCTGCTGCCTATAAAGTCGTTTATTAAATATAGCATTGTTTCGCTTCTTATTGGCTTATGTTGTTCCTGGCATTTACAGACAACGAATTTGTTCCGTTACGAATGGGAAATTTTTAAGGATTTATATTGGCAACTGACCTGGCGCGCCCCTGAATTAAAAACAGGCACAGCGCTCCTCAGCAATGATATACCCCTGAACTATTACAGTGATAATTCACTGACCGCTATGCTGAATTGGGTCTATTCTCCTGGTAATAAATCTCTCGATATGTCCTATTTATTGGATTACGTTAGTGTCCGGCTTGGAACAGGTCTCCCGGCGTTAACTAAAGGTCTACCACTGACACAGGACTACAGCACATTGTCGTTTTCGGGTTCTACGGATGAGACCATTGCATTTTTTGCCTCGCCGCCTTCCTGCCTTCGTTTGCTTGATCGTCAATTGGATGATCATTATCAACGCTTGCCCGATCTTTTAGGACAGGCAACAAATATTTCTAATTTGAATCAAATACTATTCGATCAACAAACAATTCCACCAAGAAATATCTTTGGTGCCGAACCTGAGCCAAACTGGTGTTACTATTTTGAGAAGGCTGATCTTGCCAGGCAAAAAGAAGATTGGGCGTCAATTGTCGAATATGGTGATCTGGCTTTCGGTTTAAATGACAATCCAAACGAGGCATCAGAGAGGCTGCCTTTCATCGAGGGTTATGCTCACACAGGTAATTGGCTGCGTGCGCTAGAATTGAGTCATGCCACAGGTACACACGGAAAAGAAGGCGTTTTCCCAATGCTTTGCGACACCTGGAGTCGTATTGCAGAAACCACAAAATCCAACCCCGCGCGTGAAGAGGTTCTACGGACCATCCGCGCGGAGTATAACTGCGAAATTAAATAAAGCAAGGAGAATGTAATGAAAGTTTTAATCACTGGCGGCGCCGGGTATATCGGTAGTACCATTTGCTCAGCCTTGATCGATCAAGGTCATACCCCCATCATACTGGATTCTTTGATCACTGGTCGGAAGGAATTCGCCCGTGATCGAATCTTTTATCATGGAGATATCGCCGATGGGTCGCTTGTTCAGAAAATATTTAATGATCATCCGGATATTTACGGGACCATCCATTGCGCAGCTCTCATCGTTGTTCCGGAATCTGTCGCGAAACCATATGAGTATTATATGGAAAATGTCGGGAAGTCTACAACATTTTTTTACCTGCTCCAACAACTCGGGTATCCGCGGGTTGTTTTCAGCTCTTCGGCAGCTATTTATGATGTAGTCCCCGGCTATATGGTCGATGAAAACTCGCCCCTTCATCCTGACAGCCCTTACTCGCGTACAAAGTATATTATGGAAATGGTCTTAAAAGATTTTTGTACCGCCTACCAAATAAAGGGTGTTGCTCTACGGTACTTTAATCCTATAGGCGCCGACCCCAAAATGCGATCGGGAATCCATGCAAAAGATCCTTCGCATATTCTCGGAAAACTGGTTGCAGTAGCTCGCGGGAAACAGCCAGTTTTTCAAATAACAGGGACCCATTGGCCGACTCGTGATGGTACCGGGATCCGCGATTACATTCATGTCTGGGATTTAGCCGGCGCCCATATTAATGCAATGGAACAGTTTGACCAAGTAATGGAATCCACTGAAGGTATGGGTGCTCGGTACCAGGTGATTAATCTGGGCACTGGTCGAGGAGTAACGGTCCGGGAAATGGTACTTGCCTTCGAGAAGGTCTATGGACAGACTATTAATAAAGTGGAGGTTGATCCCCGTCCGGGCGATGTTGCAGGATCATATGCCAACTCAGATACAGCCTTGCGGCTTTTAAACTGGAAAGCTGATTTAAGTCTTGAACAGGGCATTGCAGACGCACTTAAATGGGGAGCTTTACGCAAAGATATTATTGGGTACGAATGAAAGAAAAGATTATATGGCAAAACCGGCTCATTTAGCTGTCTGATTAACGACCAACACCGGCTTATAACTCATTCGATGAATTGGACAAACCCCGCTTCGCATCAAGGCTCGCTGATGGGCAATCGTTCCATAACCTTTATTTGTACAAAAAGAATAGGCTGGATATCGCGTATCCATCTGATTCATGAAATCGTCCCGCTCGGTTTTTGCCAGGATGGAGGCAGCGGCAATCGACAGAACCTGTTGATCGCCACGGACCAACGCGAGTTGGGGTATCGTAAGTTCTTCAAAAATAAGGTAATCAAGCATCAAGAAATCCGGTGGGGTTTTAAGCTTATCGAGAGCACGTAAGGCTGCCAGCTTTGTGGCTGGTACAATACCCAGGGAGTCTATTTCTTCATTCGTTGCGCTGCCTATCCCCCAATCATGACTCGCCGCCTTAATTACCCCTGTGAGGTTCTGCCTTTGTCGAGGAGATAATTGCTTAGAGTCGCGCACATGTCCGATTAAATTGATCGGTGGACTCTCAGGAGAAAACAAGACAATGGCAGCATACACCGGTCCCGCCCAGCATCCCCGCCCAGCCTCATCGAATCCCCCTACGGTTTTAAATCCCGCCTTCCATAATTCCAACTCCCAGGTTAATTGCGGCGGCGTCTGACTGCGTTTCACGGGTTTATTTATATACCCCCTTGCGTATATTTGCCCGGATTGCTAACAAGTCATTAAACATCCTCGGCGCATCGACAAACACTTTTACACGACTATGGGGGCCATAATGCCATTCGATCGGAACCTCCGCAATAGAATAGTGCAATTGTTGTGCTATTGCCAACAACTCAACATCAAAAGCCCAGCCTCCCATGGTTTGTCGACAAAAAATATCTTTGATAACATAAGATCTAAAACACTTATATCCACACTGTGTGTCCTGGAGGCCGGGCAGCACCAGTATACGGACCAATAAGTTAAAGGCCCGCCCAATCAAATGCCTGTATAGTGGCTCATGATATCGCCGTGCACCCTTGGTTTCCCTCGAGGCAATCACAATATCATACTCGGCCACTACCGGTGGGATAAATTTAGGTATCTCTTTAACCGGCATGGCCAGGTCGGCATCGAATATCAGACAAAACTCTCCACGGGCGGCCAACATTCCATGTCTGACCGCTTGCCCTTTCCCTTTTATCGGTTCCTGCATCACTCTGGCATGGGGTATGTTTTTACATATTTTTTTTGCCAAATTATAAGTATCGTCCGTACTGGCATTTTCAACCACTAATAATTCAGTTGTAAAACTTTGACGTTTTACAAATGCCGCCACATCAGTTAGCGTGGCTGGCAAGCGCAGCGTTTCATTATGTGCGGGGATGACGATGGAGAGGAATGGTTTTTCTGTGGGGGATTTCACGTTATAGAATGGGGACTTCTGTCAGCTCTTTCCGTTCTGCAATGGAGCGTGATGTCATTAGGGTGGCTTTATCATTAATAATCACCACCCGGACAGGTGTAAGCTCTGAAAAAGTGCTTCCCATTAATATCACCCGCTGTCCAATAGACACTTTCATCCCTTTAGTTATCATATCAACCAGTTCTTGGCGCTTCACCAAGAAGCAATCCGAATAAGTTGCTCCTCGTTTCTGATATCCCCGCACGAAGTCAATCTGTCCATTGCGTTTATGATGCACTGCTTCAATGATCAGGTCAACTTTGTTTCTTTTCATCATCAATCGTTTTGGATATTCTTGTTACCTGTGTGCCAGTCGGGGTGGGCGGACTCGAACCGCCGACCCCCGCGTCCCAAACGCGGTGCGCTACCAACTGCGCTACACCCCGGCAGCCCGAGTATAATCGCTTAGGAGTCATCCAGTCAAGGAACAACTGTAACATGCGCTTTCTTTCGCTTATTATTATATGCTTCATGTTTTCTAGCCCCGCATCCTGGTTCATTTCGCCCGGGTTGACATCTTCAATTTCTGGGGTGTTCATTATCGAAAGACCTGAAAGGCAAATTACCAAGAACCTAGATTTGTTCACGGCTAGCGACTGTATCCAGAAAGAAGGTACGGTGCTGGATTCAAGCATGGATTCAGCCATTTATCAAGCTCCGGTCAAATTCAGCCTCTATCTACCGCCCTGTTATGATGAAATGTCGTTAACTCGGTACCCGGTCCTTTATCTACTGAATGGGCAGACATATGATAATCACCAATGGATCCACCTGGGTATTGCTGCGGCAGCTGATAAATTAATCAACGAACGGAAAATCAGCCCGTTAATTATCGTTATGCCAAACGATCCGGATTGGCGTCAACCCGATGAATCTCCTTTTGGTCGGATGTTGGTAAACGAGCTGGTTCCATACATAGATCATACTTATTTAACACACTCTGTGCGTCAATTTCGCGCGATTGGTGGCTTGTCGCGGGGTGCCGCCTGGGCATTCCACCTCGGGCTGACAGAATGGCAGCTCTTTTCCCGGATAGGTGCGCACAGCTTGCCGGTTTTTTCCTACGACAACTCTTTCATACCGATATGGCTGGATTCAATTCCAATTGAATCATATCCTGGGCTCTACGTTGATATAGGCAACCAGGATCCAGAATTGAATCTCGCCAGGAGTGTCGAAAATACTTTAACGGTTCATCGTTTTCCACACGAATGGCATATGTTTATCGGAGCGCATGAAGAAGAATACTGGAGTCGCCATCTTGAAAAATACTTACTTTGGTATGCTTGCGAGTAGGCAGTTCTGTACTACAATTAACAAGGATTGGCCAGGAACACCGTTCTAAATCATCAATCACATTACTTTTTGGAGGACACATGTTTCACACGATCATCATTTTAGGTAATGTAGGCAGAGACCCCGAACTTCGCTACACGCCCAGTGGTCAGGGAGTAACCACGTTTTCAGTTGCATCCAACCGCCAATATAACTCTAATGACGGTCAGCAAGTAAAAGAAACCATCTGGTTTCGTGTGACCGCTTGGGGAAAGACCGCAGAAATATGCAACCAATACCTGCGTAAGGGGATGCGCGTATTTATCGAGGGTCGTCTGCGACCAGACACCAACGGCTCGCCAAGAGTTTTCCAACGCGCCGATGGTACGACCGGGAGCAGTTACGAAGTGGTTGCTTCCACGGTGAAATTTATTTCGCCAAAACCAGAAGGTGACACTTCGACTGGCGATGATTTTGAGACAACGCCTGCCGCGACAGAAGAAGATATCCCGTTCTAGAAAGAACCAGACAAGTGGACACACCGAAATCGCCCATTCCAAAATTCACCAGCACGGAAGCCTTGAAGGCCGTTTATGCCAATCTTGTGCGTATCTCGCATTCACCGGGCGAGCTTGTCTTTGACTTTGCCCAACTACTACCCGGCGATAACAACGCAGAGATCATTGACCGTGTTCTAATGTCCCCGATAGGTGCCAAGCTTTTCTATCGCGCGCTAGGTGATAATCTTCAACGATACGAGTCGGTCTTCGGTGAAATCCGCCTGCCTGGAGAAAATAACCTGGCCAGCACACTATTCAAGGGGATACATCCCCCTGAGAAACCTTCAGGGAATGAATAAATGGATGCTCTCCCTATCATCATTGAGAAGATAAACAAATCACTTGAAGCATGCACCAGCGCCCGCGATCAAGCTCTGGTGCATGCCCGTGCTATTACCCGTCACTCAGCTAATGCTATTCGTGCTACACATCGCGGTGAAGTAGACCTGGCACAAGAGCATATTGGAGAAGCAGCTAAGCTTGCCCGGGAATTGAAGTCTAATCTGCTTGAATTTCCAGATCTTTATTTCGCCGGATATACACAGGATGCATTAAAGGAGTATAGCGAAGCCAGTCTCACTTTTGCCATCATTGAGAACAAATCACTACCAGATCCCGCCACTTTGGGCGTTGAGAATGCCACATATTTGAATGGGCTGGCGGAAACGGTGGGTGAATTACGCCGGCGCTGCCTAGATATCCTCCGTCAGGGGTACTCCAACGAGGCGGAGCGCCTGTTGGGTTGCATGGACGATATATATTCCAGCCTTATCATCATGGATTATCCAGATGCCGTTACCAATGGTTTGCGCAGACAAACTGACCTTGTGCGCGGGATTGTTGAAAGAACCCGCGGCGATCTGACTATCAGCTTGAGAGAACAGCACCTTGAAAGCACGATGCTCAAATTATCTGAGCATCTTAACCATCTGAGTCCTAAATAATATTATACCTATACGCATTGTTAAACATCAGGGATTGACGAATGAGAAATGACAGCCGCTTGCCGAGCCTTCGTAAGGTAATGGTGGTTTACCATCCCTCCCTCCCCGAAGCAAAAATTGAAGGCGCGCGGGTTGCTGATTACCTGGGCAGTCACGGCCTCTCTTTCGATTGCAAGTCGTTTTCAGATCATGAGTTGCAACCAGCCATCGAATCTTTAAACCCCGATCTGGTGATCGCCTTGGGAGGCGATGGCACATTACTCCGGGTCGGACGGATCTGTGCATCCTTAAAACTTCCCATATTAGGAATCAACGTTGGTCGAATGGGTTTCCTGTATGAACTTCACCATCATGAGTGGGCAGATAAACTTGATGATCTCCTGGCAGGCGATTATCGCCTTGAACAGCGTATGATGTTGGATGTTGAATTGTTGAATAAAGACAATAACGGGGGAAAATGGACAGTCCTTAATGATGCCTTTGTAGGAAGAGGTGGGGTCGTCCGTCCAATTCAGATCACTGCGTATGTCGATGACTACTTGTTGACTTCCTACATGGCGGATGGGTTGATTGCGGCCACAGCTACTGGATCCACGGCTTATGCCCTGGCTGTCGGGGGCCCGATCCTGCCGCCAGACCTGCGCAATATCCTGATCATTCCGGTTGCACCTCACCTGTCGATCGATCGCGGTATTGTATTAGGAGAAGGGGTCTCGGTCACCATCAGTGTTGCCTCAACGCACGGAGCCGTCCTAAGCCTGGATGGACAGCCCTCCTTCAGCCTTAATGATGGCGAGCGTGTGCGGGTCACCGCATCCAAATACACTTTATCGCTGGTGAGGTTTGAAGGACCAGGATATTTCTATCATATCCTTTCAAAATACATGGAAAACAATCCAATCACAGGAATCCAACGATGACCCCATCCGAGCCACCCGTCCAGTACTGTTATAAACACCCCACCGTTGAAACAGGGTTGCGCTGTAATCGCTGCGAGCGACCGATCTGCTCCCGTTGTGCCATCCACACCGAAACGGGTTATCGTTGTCCAGAGTGCATCCGTGGCCAACAAAAAATCTTTGATACTGCCACATGGTACGACTTTTTATTGGCAATCATTGTGGCGCTTGTTTTGTCAGCAGTCGGCAGTATTCTGGCTAAAATGCTTGGGTTTTGGATCATTTTTATTGCACCCCCGGCTGGAATTGTGATCGCAGAAGCTGTCCGCTTCGTTATTCGCAAGCGTCGAAATCGGCTTTTAAATAAACTTGTGGGAGCCGCTGTCTTCATCGGTGGTATTATATCCAGCGTCCCATCGCTTATATTCCTGATCTCAGGAATGTTTGCGGTCGGCGCCAGCCTTGATTATGTCGGTTCTTCTTTATTCACCCTCCTCTGGCCAGTGGTTTATGCTGTCATTGCTTCCAGCAGTTGTTATTATCGACTCTCTGGTATCCGACTGCGATAAAATTACGCACCATGCTGCTTGAATTTCGAATCGAAAATTTTGCTATCATCCCCCGGCTGGACTTGAAATTTAACCAGGGTCTTGTCATTTTTACGGGTGAGACTGGGGCTGGTAAATCCATCATTTTAGATGCCCTGGAGCTTGTGATCGGTGGTAAAAGCGACCCGACCAACGTTCGGTCAGGTGCCAATCACTCCAATTTACAGGCACTTTTTCGGATCCCCCTCACCAGCCGCGACAGCGTGCATGCCATCCTGCAGCGGGAAGATCTGTTAGATGACCCGAATTATCTACAGGTGGAGCGCGATGTGCGCCTGGAAGGGAGAAGCACTGCTCGTGTTAATGGGCATAGCGTCAGCCTAAGCCTTTTAAGGGAATTGGGGGCTTATTTCATCGATATCCATGGACAATCTGAACATCTTTCACTCCTGGATGTTCGCCAACATCTTGGCCTGCTGGATCGCTTTTCCAACACGGAAGAGACTCGCGCAAGCTACAGTGAGGTCTACCATGAACTCATGGGGGTTCGCAAGGAACTTTCTGGATTATTGAGGAGTGAGCAAGAGATCGCCCAGCGCGTCGACTTGTTGACTTACCAGATCAAGGAGATCGAAGCAGCCCGCTTAGCCTCCACTGATGAAGAGGCGGCGCTTCGCAACGAGCGCCTTCGTCTGGCAAATGCCGAGGGCTTGGCAACTTCAGCCAATGAAGCCCTCACCTTTTTGGATGGCAACACCCCAGACGTACCCGCCATTAATGAGTTAATTAGCCGGTTAATTCAATCCCTTCAAGAACTAACCCGCCTAGATCCCTCCAAAAACGACTTACTGGAGATGGCTGACAGCAGTACCACCAGTTTAGTGGAATTGACCAGAGAATTAACGGTGTATCGGGATCAAATCGAATTCAATCCCCGTCGCCTCGAAGAAGTCGAAGATCGGCTGGAGTTACTCCAGTCACTAAAGCGAAAATATGGTGGGGACATTACAGACGTGCTTGAGTATCTCTTAAGGGCTAAAGCGGAGCTGGACGGTATCAACCACGCAGGAGAACGGGTTGGTGAATTGGAGCAGCGCTCTAAAATATTAATGAGCTCGTTGGCCATAGCGAATCAGGAGCTCACATCGCGCAGGAAAGCGGCCGCAGAAAGACTTTCCCGATCCATCGAGTCAGAATTAGCTGACTTACGCATGGCAGGCGCTCGCTTCGAGGTGGACTTCAAATATTCTGAAAACCCTGAGGGTATCCCTCTTGAGGACGGGCACGTGGTAAATTTTGATGCCACTGGTTCAGACAGAATCGAGTTCTTGGTGGCTCCCAACCCCGGGGAGGGATTAAAATCTCTGGTGAAGATCGCATCTGGCGGTGAAACATCGCGCTTAATGCTGGCTTTGAAGAATGTGCTGGCAAAGGCTGACGCAATCCCGACGCTGGTGTTCGATGAGATCGATCAAGGCATCGGTGGACGAGTGGGCATGACTGTGGGCCAAAAACTTTGGAACCTTGCCCGCCAACATCAGGTTTTCTGTGTCACCCATCTGCCGCAGCTGGCTGCTTATGGAGATCAGCATTTCAAGGTTCTGAAGTCTGTTGAGAATGGCCGAACTAATACAACCGTTGAAATCCTGGAAGGCGAACCTCGCCGTCGTGAACTAGCCCTGATGCTGGGCGGCGTCAGCCAGGGGACGCTTCAGTCTGCGGATGAAATACTTGCTTCGGTAATCAAGTTATAAAAGACGTTTTGTTTCACGTGAAACAATTCCCCGCTATGGTTAATCAGCCATTAGGTTTTAAATAAGCAACGGCCTGTCCCTTCTCGTCATCCATTGAGATCTCTAGCTGGCTGCCTGGTTTGTAATCGGTCACATCGATCAATCGGATACAACTATTTACGGGTATTTCAGGATCTTCAAGATCAGATAACCGGTTTGGTGAATCATAAAACATCGCCGTATTTAGATACGCCCGGTCATCATCCAGGTTGACTGCCAGTGGGTAGATTTGAGCTTCAAGCAAATCCTGGAAAAAATGTGTCCCGAGAGAAGGTTCCGGTACTGCGCCGTGCCCCTTGCCAGTAATCTCTACCAGCGCCCTTGCATTATAGATGTCTGAATAATTGACATAGATACCTAGATCTGGATTCGATGTGCCCCAACGCCCAGGCCCGACACAGATGAAATTGTCGTCTTTCAGCTTGAGGTTGATCTTCCCGATCGTCCTGCCGACATCATTTCGTGCCTGCACCGTTTCAAGTTTGAAATATTCTTCCGCAGGAACATAAATAATATAGCGCACCTTTTGGATATATCCTCTTGGAACCATAAACCAAGTTGTAAAGGCTATATCATCCTGATCCAGGTTGATGGGCACGCGAACTTCCTTGGATTCGTTCAACCGGCTTTGTGGGCGGCATTGCACAATGGTGATCTCCACAGCCTGAATATTTTCCTGTTTACCGCAGAGCCTGGCGGTGAATTCCATATCCACCGGAGCACGATAATTCCATTCCAATATTTCCAATATCTTCCGCATCTGGGGCACGAAGGTGGTCCGTTTAAGAAATTCCTCAAAAGTAAAGATCAGAGCGGGGATGTCCTTGGTTTTGAGACTACCATGCAGTGATTGGAAATAACCATCTTGTTCCAATTGTGTGAACAATCGGATACCCTCGTAGTCCGGTAACAGCACGTTCTTAACTGGTAGAGTGCAAAACTTGTTCTTCTCAAGATCGATCAAATCTACATACTGCTGAGAGTATCGTCGCATGGACTTGATTGAGCTTGAAGGGTATAAGAGGGGGTGGCTGAGAGCAATCAAGCGGGGATAATCATTGCCGACTCGATCCACTGCCCGGGTTCCCAGCCCCCATACCAGGCGAATGAAGCCGGCCTCGGTCCTTATCTGTGGGGACCAGCGAAACTGATTTCGACTGAAGGCCACCCCGGAAGCCTGAGGCATGAAGTAGCGGCCGTGTATCTCGCCCACCACGCCCTGGATCAGCACGGCCATGCGCTCGTCGTAATCCAATAAACCCCGGCTACGGCGATATAATAACGCATCTGGGTTGAGGGTGGTGGCATACACACGCGATATCGCCCGGCTCAGGTCCTTTAAATTTTTTCGTAATGTCTTCTGGTTGGGGCAAAATATGCTTTCGTATTTCCCCGCGAAGGAAGCCCCAAAATTATCTTCCAACAGGCTGGAGGATCTAACAATCAGAGGTTTTTCACCAACCGAGATCAATAATAATTCTAATTTCTCAATAATCTCAGGGGGAAAAGTGCTCGCTTCGAAATCTTTCACAATCTGTGGATAATCTGCCCGCATTTGTTCTTCGGTTTTATATTTCTGGTCATTCCAGTGCACCAGATTGTTTATCGACATGAACTCGTAAAACAGGTCTGATCCAATAAAGTAAGACTCTGGTGCACGCACATTTTCAACCAGCGCGCGTTCACCCTCGCTTTTGATGATTCGTGCAGCAAGCAACATGCCCGCTGCTTTTCCCCCAATCCGACCTGGCCCGATACGTCGTTTGCGAATTTCTGCCAGGTCCGCAATCGTGAACCATTCCTTGGCAATGTTGATGTAGGGCAGCTGGTCGCTGATCAGATTGCGAATCAGGACCACTTTGATCTCCTGCAGTCGGGGATCCAATCTTAATCGATCCTCGTTTTGGTAACCTTCGATCGTTAATGCTTGCTCAAAAAGCAGATCTTGGGGTGCCAGCTCTGGATTGATGGACAGGATCGAGTCATCTCGGTTTATGCCTTTTTCACATAGAACCTCGCTAACGAGTTCATGAAACCGTTCCAAGTTACTGAATTTTGAGAAATAAAGGTCCGTTAAGTGGTCGCGCGTGAATTGAACCCGTTGTTCCCAAGTTTCAGCAGGTTCTTCCAGAAATGGGTCCTTTAACCCCTCTCTTTCCTGAGAGTGGATAGCTTCCTGTTTAACTTCCTTTTCAAAACCTTGCTCGTCAATAAGCTTTTTCGAAAACAATTCGCGCCTCATGCGGGCGCGAATCTTTTTCGAGAGGATTGGATACTGGCTGAGGGCCAGGCTGATATTCAGGATCTGATCAGATTGGCTGGCTCCTGTAGTCATTATTAACCGAGATGCATGGGCATGATGACGTGCAGGAAACGATCGTCTCCGACCATTTTGATCATGGCCGGGGTATTGGCTGCGTTGGTCTCCAGAGATACGTCGGTGGATTTAATAACCTCAAGTACTTCACGTAGATAACGTACATTGAATGCGATCAGCAGGGGGACCCCGTCGATTGAGGCATCAACTGCAATCTCGCTTGAGCCGGTTTGCTCAGCCGTTGCCGATAATTCTACTGTACCTGGTTGGGATTCGTTTGTGGGATTGATGCTGACGCGCGCCACATTAGTGCCTTCCCTGGCAATAATCTCGGCTTGTTTACAGGCTTTCAAGAGTGTTTCTGTTGGTAGTACTGTGCGTGTCTTAAAGGTGTGCGGGATGATTGCGCGATAATCCGGGAAAGTGCCTTCGATCAGTTGGGAGACTACTTCCACGTCTTTCAAGTGAAAAATCACCTGTCCCCGGGATGGAGGTAGTACCATGGTGATTGTCTCTTCTGTATTAAAAGCCGCCCGCGCCAGCTCGCCCAATGCCCTGGCTGGTACAGTGATCGAAACGTTCGATTCTGCTGGTTGTGAAAGAATCGACTTTTTCACGGAGATCCTGAAACCATCAGTCGCCACCATGGTTATCTCGTTGCCTTCTAGGGTGATCAGAACACCTGTCAGAATCGGTCTAGCTTCGTCACTCGAAGCAGAAAAACCGACCAACTGAATGTTCTCCTTAAAATCAGCAACGCTTAATTGAATACCCGTTGATAAATCCGGACTGGGAATGGGTGGAAATTCCTGGGCATCGATGCATTTAATGTCCGTATTGGAAGTCCCGCTGACAACATTCAGCGTTTGGGTGTTGGAGTCAAGGGCTAATTGCACTGTTGTATTCGGTAGCGCTGTTATCAGATCTACAATAGTTCGCGCAGGTACTGTGGTTGAGCCTCCGTCTTCAACTTGTGCACCGATCCACGTCGTAATCCCGAGCTCCAAATTGGTAGCGGAGAGCCTTAACCGTCCTTCGTCTGTTGCCAACAAAATATTGGACAATACTGGCAGCGTACTGCGCGATGAAACTGCCCGTGATACTATGCCAAGTCCGTGAGCAAATTGCTGTTGCGATACGTTAAGCTTCATGAGGCCCTGCCCTTTTTAAGTGAGTATACAACAGGGGAACAAAAAACACCAGCCTTAACCAGTTGAAGATTTTTTTATAATGACACTCTGGCACGATTTATGCGTGGGTTCAGGCCTGCATGTTATAATCTTCGCATGGTCTATTCTCCTCAATCAAAGGCGCCCCGCAAAGGGCAAAAAAATAGCAAGCCGCGAAATACGTTTTACTCTCCCGTTTTTATTGCAATACTTCCTCTGGCCATCCTGATCGGCCTTGGCCTTGGATATCTCATCTGGGGTCAGGGCGCTGACACAACCCAACCTGCAATTGCCGGCGAGACAGAAGAAAAAACGGTGCGTTATGATGTTTCAGTAGATGACGATCCTTTCCTGGGTCCAGAGAACGCCCCAGTCACCATCATCATGTTCAGCGATTACCAATGTGTGTATTGCCAAAAGTGGTATTCGCAGACTTTAAAACCGCTCCTTAATGATTATCCAGACCAGATCCGTTTCGTTTATCGTGACTTCCCTCTATCATCCATACATCCGATAGCTACTTCAGCCGCTGAAGCAGCCAATTGCGCTGGTGATCAAAATAAATATTGGGAATTCTTTGATGAGGTCTTTTCCAGTACCGAATCTCTGGGAGCCGAAGCCATTCAGAACCATGCCAAAGCCATCGAGCTGGATATGGATTCTTTTAATCAATGTTTGTCGTCCCGCAAGTACCAGGCTGAAGTTGAAGCGGATTTCACTTATGCCGCGAACCTGGGCGTTCAATCCACACCAACCTTTTTCATTAATGGTCTGGCTGTGGTTGGTGCGCAACCGTATTCAGTATTCTCCTCTCTCATAGATAAGGAATTGGGAAACTAATTCGCGTTCAACAAATATTGAGCGCCCACGCTTAATAATTAGAATATTTGTGCTATAATAATTTTATACAAACTCGGAGGGTCGGGCATGAATAAATTTATCGCTGTCGCAGGAAACATCGGTGTTGGAAAATCAACTTTAGTTGAATTGCTATGCCAGCGTTTGGGGTGGACACCTTTCTTTGAACCAGTTGCCCAGAATCCTTATCTGTCAGATTTTTATAGTGACATGAAAACCTGGGGGTTTCACTCGCAAGTATTCTTTCTGACCCACCGCTTAAGAATTCATCACCAAGTCATCCAATTCAATGGATCTGCGATTCAGGATCGTAGTATTTATGAAGATGCCGAAATCTTTGCTGTAAACCTGTACCGGCAGGGCACACTTAATGACCGTGATTTTGAGACGTATCAGAACCTGTATAAAATCCTGTCCGAGTTTCTCCCCCCTCCCGATCTTGTTATTTACTTGCGTGCATCAGTGGATACTTTGATTCGCCGCATTGATATGCGGGGACGTGATTTTGAAAAGTCGATCGCTCCGGAATATCTGGCCGGGCTAAATGACTTGTATGAATCCTGGATTATGTCATTTACGCTCTGTCCAGTATTGGCCGTTCCAGCAGATAATCTTGATTATGTTGCTCATCCCCGTCATCTTGAACTCATCGTGAAAAAAGTTCAGGATAAACTGACTGGAAAAGAGGAAGTAATATTCGCACCGGAGGAAGTCGCAGCACTGGATCAGGATCCGCCTATCGCGGTTCGACAATAATTTTTATTGCCGTCCGTATCTTCCCTTCAATGTCTACATCCACAAATTCCGGAATGCAGATGATGTCTATCCCATCATTGACCAGATACCCCTTGGCCAGGACAACTGCTTTTACTGCTTGATTTACCGCACCTGCACCAATCGCTTGAACATCGGCGTGCTTGTTCTCACGAATCACCCCGGCTATTGCCCCTGCTACGGCTGCGGTGCGCGATGTTGCTGATACCTTGATGATATCCATTGTCTTACTCCATTCTGCCAACCCTGCCCATAACCAGTATTACGGAGTTCAGGTAACCGTACTTCAGGTCATTTGTACATTCTACAGGAGATTTGTCATATTTACAAGTAATCATCTATCTTATTAATTACTTAATTAGTATATTTAGTAATAATAATAGGAGCAGTGGAAAGGTTGATAAAAGGCCTCGTATGGTGACATTAACCTATATATGGAGGAATGGAAAGTATTGGATACCACCAATGGTGGGGTAGTCGATCCAATTGTTAAGAATAGTTCTGTGGATAAAGGTGGATAAAAAACCGAGAATCGATAATTTATCAAAAAAAGATGATTTTATCCAACAAAAACACGAAAAGTCAACAGGCTTTACCTTATTATCCCCTGGTTTTCAACAAATTATCCACAAAGGAAGATCAGGCGCCGATTTCCACTGTCCAACGAGTGATGCGCTCTTCGATGGTATCCAGATACTGGTCAAGAGTTGTGATTTTTTCCGTGAAATTACTTTTGTTAAAACCTAATGCAGCCGTGAAGGCAAGATATTCCTTTAGGCTCGCTGTTCGGCTTGGTAAACTGGCAGCCAGCCTAGTCCAGCTTCTTATTAATATCCATAAGCAGGATTCGAGTTGGCCTTCTTCAAAAAAGGAGCGCAAAGCATTAAGATAATAAAGCTTGCGGTGTGGATGGACTTCCGGGGGAAGGTTGGTGGGATTGTCCAGAGAGTACATGGCGGGTTCCCAGCGATGGATCCATTCTTCAAGGGTGGAGAAATCAAAGGTGGAGAGGCCTAAAAGGGATGAATATCCCAATGAAAGTTGAGGGCTATCGACTGCCTGGCAACGTTCGGGCAACGTGAGCATGAAACGACGTTCTGCAAGTGGCAGTCCAGTGATGCTCGCCAGGGCATTCGCTGCCCGTTCGGCGCTGTTGATGAATATTGCCATATCCTTTGCGTTTGGTGTGTCTTTTCCTTCCAACCTCCACCAATCAGCCCGGGCGTCCGCAATCAGCTTGTTTACGCGTTCTGCATGATGATCCGGTCGGTCGAATTGGGCAGTGATGATTGCCTGGGTATACTCGAACCAGTGCAGCGTATCATGAAGGATCACGCGGGTAGCATTGATTGATGGACCCAGGATAGGATCTGAGCGCAGAGCGCGTGGTTGATCATACTTGGATTGATCATGATGATAGAGATCAAGACTAATTTCATCGGTAAAGCGATGGATCTCACGTGGATGTGGTGGGATATTGTCATGAACAAATACCAGGTCAATATCGGTTGTTCCGCCGAGAAGGGGGTCTTCCGTTAATAAAGACCCGGTCAAGTATGCGGCCGCGATCGATCGGTCTACTTTAACCGCTCGGGCGGTAAATTCCCTGGCTGAGTTCAGTAACAAGTCGCGGGAGATGCGCATAACTTAGTTGATCGGAAGTTCCGTTTGGTATGGAGGTAGGTGTAACGCTTGCTTGATGCGCTGGTCGATGGCAATCAAGTCCTCGATGCGGCTGATGATATTCAAGTCATTGGTGTCGATGATCAAAACGTGGGCATCCTTGTCTGGTGCTGAGAAGAAGGCATCGTAAGCTTGGTTGAGCTGCTCAATGTACGCCCGTTCCATCTTACGTTCGTACGGGCGATCACGGGAGGTGATTCGTTGCATCAGGACCTCGGTGTCCGCTTTCAGATAAACCATCAGATCGGGGTGGAGGATCTTTTCGGCCAACGCCAGGTGAACACGGCGATACATTTCCAACTCATCACCTATTAAATTAATTCCCGCGAATAATGCATCTTTATCAAAGGTATAGTCGGAAATTAGGTTATTGTGTTGCTCCAGGATGGTTGCTGACGCACGACGTTGCTGGTGATAACGGCTCAATAGGAAAAAGATCTGTGTTTGAAAAGCATAACGTTCGCGGTCGGAATAAAAATCACTTAAGAATGGGTTTTCCTCGAATACTTCGAGCAACAATTCAGCTTCATAATGCGGTTGCAGCAACCTGGCCAGAGTGGTCTTGCCAACCCCGATCACACCTTCAATGGCTATGTACATACATACTCCATGAGATCAATTATCCAATTTCTTGACACCCATGCGAATTGGTCTAAACTAAATATACCATATTTGAATTTCGAAGCTTCATAACAGATGCATCGCAGCTAATCCAATTCTCAGGAGGAATGCATGCCATCACTAAATAGGGTTCAACTGATCGGAAGATTGGGGAAGGATCCGGAATCCCGCACCACACCAGGAAATCGAGAAGTAGTCACATTTCCAGTAGCCGTTGGGAATCGTTGGAAAGACAGACAGGGCGATGTGAAAACCATGACTGACTGGTTCAACATCGAAGCCTGGGGAAAGCTGGGAGAAATCTGTCAAAAATATCTGAATAAAGGAAAGCTGGTATATCTGGAAGGCCGAATGCGTACGGATAAATACGATCACAATGGAGAGACGCGCTATTTCACCAAGGTGATCTTGTCCCAAATGCAAATGCTCGAGAAACGCGAGACCGAGGAGGATGAAGAACCAGTCATTGCACCGGAGGACGCCGAAGAAGAATAATTTCACCAAATATTCAAAAAACAAGCGCTGCATAAAACAATGCGTTGTCTGGGGTTAACAGACAACGCATTGTTTTCGAGTAAATCAGAATATAATTTGTTAATTGAAAAATCATCTCTCCAGGAGGAAATATGGCTGCATTTATCGACCGTATCAACAAAGGCGAGATATTGGTTTCGGATGGCGCTACAGGTACCAATTTGCAGTCAATGGGGCTAAAGCCAGGTATCCCGCCTGAAGACCTGATCATGGACAAGCCGGCACCGCTCCTTGAGTTGGCAAGTAAATTTGTGGCGGCTGGAGCGGATATAATTTTGACATGCACATTTGGTGGGACTAGTCTACGCATGCGAGACTCGCAATATGCCAGGCAATCTGCGGAGATCAACCGCCGGGCAGCCGGCATCGCCAGACAGGCGGCAGGAAGGCGAGACGGCGTTCTGGTGGGCGGATCAATTGGACCAACTGGACAATTATTACAACCTTATGGACCACTTGATCCTGTCCAGGTCTATGAAGCCTATAAGGAACAAGCGGCTGCACTGGCTGAGGGTGGAGTCGACCTACTGGTGATCGAGACCATGTTTGCTTTGGAGGAGGCAGATGCAGCGTATGAAGCAGCCCGGGACGTCACGGAATTGCCGGTAGTGGTCAGCTTTAGCTACGATCGTGGGGCACGCACCATGATGGGTGTCAGACCGGCTGATGTAATCAAGCATTATTCTGAGAAGGGTGCAGACCTGGTGGGCGCCAATTGCGGCACCAGCTTGGAGAGCATGGAACAGGTACTGCGGGAGTACCGGGAGGCACAACCGGAGATGCCTATATGGATCAAGCCGAATGCCGGATTACCGCGTTTGGTGGAAGGCGTTTCGGTTTATGATGTAACACCCGAGATGATGTCGAAAGCGGCGGTTAAGTTCGCTGGGATGGGAGCTCGTGTACTCGGTGGTTGCTGTGGGAATACGCCAGAGCATGTAGCGGCTATCGCGCAGTCGGTAAAACAAACTCGTAAAACCTAAGAGTTACTAGTTGATGCTTCTATCATGTAAAAATAGTATATAGCCCGACAAGGCAATGAAAAAACGTGATTATTCGTTGTTGGGAGTAGTGATCTTTTTATAATTGAGAGTCTCTGTTTGATTACCCCTAAAACCCCATCAAACCCAACCTGAAAGCCAGTGTATCTGTGGATCGTCCATGTATTATCGTCACCAGATTATGATAATTGTCCTCATATGAAGAAAAGGAACAATCAAGCTACTTCAGGCAATCTATCCATGCCCGACTCTTTGGCGTGCATACTCACCAGCTTGACTAACTCGTCTTTCAACTTTGCATCGATATCAGGCGGTTGGTACCCATCCAATAGTACCTTGGTCCTGGCCTTGGCGCGCAACCAGGCATCCTGTTTCCCTGTTTCCTGCCAACCCCTCAACGAATCCCGATCGATCACCTCCGAGGGGAGATGTTGTTCTTTTTTGAAAAGGTCACGTGTAATTTTTTGTTTCAAGAAATCCCCTTTGAATTCGAAATCTTCAAAGAACGAAGTGATTAAATCGTCCTTAATTACCGAGACGCCTTCCAGGAGGCGCTTGGCATTGGCAATTGCTTCAGCATCCAGGACTAACTTTTCCGGACTCTGGCAAGCCAGGAAGTTCAACATACCGGCGCCAGAGATCATGTTAATTCCACCCAAGGCCCCGAGTAAGGTTGTTGTACCACTTTCCATTCCAGATTGAGCATCGACGACTTTGGAATCGCTGGCACCCAGGTAGCCGTGAGTCGGCAGGTTTAATGCTTTCCCGACCTGGGCACAGGCGGTATTAATCATGGCCGTCTCGATGGCGCCGAAAGGCGTTCCACCTTTGCGCATGTCAAAGATAGCAGGTGCACCTCCCCAGACAATTGGCGCACCCGGTTTCGTAACCTGATGGATCACGATTCCAGCCAGGCTCTCGGCCGCGTGTTGAGTGATCGATCCGACAAGTGTCACCGGGGAAGCGGCGCCGGCCAGGGGCATGGAAACCATTTCGGCGGGGATACCTGCCCTCGCAAGCCTGATTAAATTTTGGGCGGCAAAATCAGACCAGATCAGGGGTGGCGTCGGGCACACATCAAATACCGCCCGAGGTTTTTCGCCCATCTGTTTTCGCCCACCGATAAACAGCGCCAGCATCTCAAGCATGATATCCAGACCATTGATCGAGAAGGATCCGGTGACGATCGGTTTCTCTGAAAAAAGGAGCACCAGGTAAAGCCGGTAAAGATCCCCGATGGCTGTAGGCATTTCGTTGCACACCACCGCTGTGGATTGGGCATCGTACTGCGGTAACATTTCGGTAACTCGGATAATCCTCACCAGATCAGCTGTGATGGCAGGTCGATGCTCGAGGGTATCCGGATCTAAAACATGGACCCCCGAGGAGCCGGGGTTGAATTGAACATGATCACTCCCATAAGTGACTACTGCAGAACCTTGTTGATTGAAGAGTTGAAAATTGGATGGGGGTGTCTTAAGAGCTTTCTCAATTACGCGACTAGGGATTTTTACAATATCAGTGGTTGTATTAACGATTACCCCGGATTCACCCAGGAGTGTTCGAGCTTCTTCCGATTGAATCTTGACCCCCACCTTGTATAATAACCTGTGGGCATCCTCGAGGACACGCTGGACTTGTTCTTGTGACAGGAGCTCAAGTTTTGGGCGCACTTTTAATATTCACTTCCATAGCTGCGATAATTCTTCCAAGCTCTTTATCCAATTTAGGATCAAGTGATTTTGGAACATGATTGTTATAAGTTTTCCTGGCCTTTTCAAGAGCCCAATCTCGGGCATCATCCCCCTTCTCTTCCCATGTGTTATAAGGCCGCCGGTCCATGTAATTGGGCAGGAAGACCTCGCGCATATGTTGGAGCGTATGGGGCTGTGTCAGGAAATTGCCCCCCGGACCCGCGGATGCTATGGCACCCAGCGCCAGGGTTTCATCATTAACAACGATACCGCCCATCATTTTATGGACGATCGAAAAGATCTCACAATCCAGCATCATCTGGGGGTAGGACCAGATCCGGCTGCCATGCAGAAAGCCGGCGCCCAGCAACATATCTGCCATGGACACACAGGCCATGAAAGCCGAGAGGCTGTTTTCTAGACCGGCCTGCCAGTTGGGGTCTTTGGCTCCGGTAGCAAAAGCGCCCATCGACAGGGGAACATTGTAAAAATCAGCCAGCCGGTTGGTGGCCGCCCCATATAGAAAGTCCTCCGGCCCGCCACCCGTGTATGCTCCAGTACGCAGGTCTGAAGAGGTCTGTGCTGCCGCGTAAAAGACCGGCGCGCCGGGATAAACCAGCTGGATCAACGCCAGTGCCGTGAGCACCTCAGCATTGCCGACTACTAGATTGCCAGCCAACGTAGCCGGGCCAGTGGTCAGATTGGCGGCCATGGTCATGAATCCAGTAGGGAGGCCTGCCTCGGCTGCAATCAAGGCAGCCTCAATGCTGCCCCCATCCTGCCCTAGCGGAGAGGCGGTGCATTGCATTATAGAGAGGACCGGCCGTTCGCGTAATGCCTGGGAACCACCAGCCACAACCGTTGCCATTTCAACAGCAGCCTGGGCTTCCGCCTCGTTGTAGATGCTTTCGGTTTGAACATGCTTGGTGGAATTCTGCCAGACCGCCTGGATCTCATAAAGGCCACGGGATTCGGGCGGTTTATCTTGGGCGGATAACGCTACCCAGTGAAACCCGATCTCCTCTGTCCCGTCCGCGATGCAGGCGATGTCCGCCACGTCCTGAAGACAGGATGACCTACGCTTGCTGTTATTGATATCGATAATTTCCACGCCACAACCATCTGTTGCCAGAAACACATGATTTCCATCCAAAGGGCAATCCTGTTGGGGGTCCCGAGCGCCTAAAACGTATGCCGGAGGTGCTTTGTTAAGCGCCTTCTCGATTGTGTCAGCCTTTACCTTGATGATTTGCTTATCATGATCAACATTGGCTCCAAACGCCTCCCATAAAGTCAATGCCTTTTTAGACGGAAAGCGCACCCCCACTGATTCAATGGTTATCAGGGTGGCATGATGGATCTGCCGGACCTCTTCATCGGTCAGGATGTTTATGCTGAGCTTCGGGTTGGTAATGGATTTAATTAGATTGGACATAATCACAGCTTCAGGATATACCCACCAGTTGTTTGGCAACAACCACCGCCCCAATGGCGTCCTCGCTGTAGCCATCCGCTCGTATCTGAGCGACCCATTCGCGTGTCACCGGAGCGCCACCCACCATGACTTTGACTGATGCACGCAAGTCTTCCTTCTCCAATGCATCAATTACCTCGCGTTGTCTCACCATGGTTGTGGTGAGCAATGCGCTTAAACCAACGATAGATGCATTCACTTCGCGGATCTTTAATAGGATCTTTTCCGCCGGAACATTCACTCCGAGATCAAAGACTTCAAAACCAGCAGCCGATAACATCGTCCCGACCAGGGACTTACCGATCTCGTGGATATCCCCTTCCACGGTTGCCAGCACAACCCTTCCAAGTGTTTTCCTCTCGGTGCCGCTTCTTCGCATCTCTGGTTCGAGCACCGCTACGGCCGCTTTCATGGACTCGCCCGCCATGACAAGCTCAGGCAGGAATGCATCTCCATTGGTGAAAGCTGCTCCTACACGATCGACACCGATCACGAAGCCTTTGGTGATAGCCTCCAGCGGGTTGATTCCGGCATCCAAGGCCGCCTGGGCGACGACCGCTGCGGCCTTGGGATTGCCATCCACGATGCTTTGAGACATTTGATTAAAGAGTTCCTGGTTCATCGATACTCCCGTTTTTATTGATCAATTATCACATAGGTATGACGTAGCCAAACTAAAATAATTGTTTTTTTGGATTCCCTTACCGGTTGCCTGTAGCTTCCTCCGTCAACTCGGTATAAAACGCAATCAGGAATTCATGCCGGTCTTCAGCGATCTTCCGGGCTGTCGCGGTATGGAGTGTATCCTTAATCTTGATCAACTTGAACAGATACTCATGGTAAGAGCTGTGAGCTTCTCCGGGTAGCTCCTTGCCGGTCTCAAGGAATTGTTGCGACGGTTTGGCATAAAAAGGTTGACCAGCCAGGGCGGCATAGGCGATCGTTCTTGCAACCCCCAGGGCACCCAGTACATCCAGCTTGTCAGCGTCATACAACACCTTGGCTTCCAGTGTAACTGGCCGGTCGGTGGTAAAGCGGAAGCGGTGGGCAAGGATGCAATGTTGGACTGCCTGGATACGATCTTCCGGCCAACCCTCCCGCTGCAAGACTTGGGCGGCAAATTCGGCGGAGCTACCGTGGTGATTATGGCGTTGTTCCTTGGTATCAGTGCCTGGGGCACTGCCAACTGCATCATGCAGCAGGGCTGCTGCTCTGACGATCTCCAAGTCAGCGCCTTCGGCTTGTGCAATACGCTCTGCCATATGATAAACGCGCAAGACATGATCGTAATCATGGACAGGATCGCCTTGTGGCATCCACGCCCGTGCTTGTTCGGGTGTTGGCATATTATTGAACGGGATAAACCCGACCTTTCTTGATGACATGGCTTACCAGGTTAATCCCAAAGCGATATGCAAGCTGGCGGTAATCGCTGACTGTCAAGACGATCAGATCTGCCTGTTTGCCAACCTCTAGAGAGCCAATACGGCTGGCGCGACCAATAGCTGCTGCAGCGTTGATTGTGGCAGCAGCAACTGCCTGAGCTGGTGTCAGATGCATATAACGGCACGCCAGCGCAATAACGAACTGCATATTGCCACACCAGGCTGTGCCCGGATTCATATCACTGGCTAATGCCAGCAGGGCACCTGCGGTTAATAGTTCTTTGGCTGGCGTGTAATCCGTGTGCGCTAGGCCAAAGGGGGTTAGTGGTAGTGATACGGCAACCGTGTCACTCCTGGCCAGCGCCAGGATATCCTCGGGTCCGGTCTTTACCAGGTGATCAGCAGATACGGCTCCATATTGAATGGCCAGGCGCGTGCCGCCCAGGTTGACAAATTCATCTGCGTGTATTTTTAGAGGAAACCCGAGCGTTTGTGCTGATTTAAAAATGGTTTCGGTTTGTTCGTAGCTGAATGCCCCCTGATCGCAAAACACATCCACAAATGGTAATGATGTATCCGGGTGATGCTCGTGCCACCTGAGAGCAAGTTTTGGCAGCATATCGGTGCAGATCAAACGCACGTACTTTTCTGGCCGAGCGTGGTACTCCTCGGGGAAAGTATGTGCGCCCAGGAAGGTTGGAATGATCTCAAGCGGTCCTTCGGCATCAAGTTGCACAAGTGTATGGATGAGTCGTAATTCGCTCTTAAAGTCCAACCCATAACCCGATTTAGCCTCTGCGGTGGTTGTCCCATGCCTGAAAATATCCCTGGCGTGGTGCCGGGTATCATGTAGCAAAGAATCGTCGCTGCTTGCTCGGGTGGAAGTCACAGTGCGTTTGATCCCGCCGCCATTTGCCATAATCTCCTGGTAACTTTTACCCAGCAGGCGCATTTCGAATTCGTCCGCCCGATCGCCGGACCAGGGCAAGTGCGTGTGGGGATCGACGAACCCGGGCATAACAACGCACCCCTGCGCATCAAAACGAGCCTCACCTGGGTAGGTAGCCAGCAACGACCGACTATTCCCAACCTCTATGATGGATCCATCTCGGATCAGGATGGCGCCGTTTTCGATGATGCCCAATTGTCCAAGATGTTTACCCCTTTGCGGTGGACCTGGGATAGTGAGAACTTGGGAGGCGGAGTGGATCAGCATCAGGGGAATTATCTCATGGAAGGGGGGGGTTGTGCAGAGGAGGGTTGTTTAAGGACATTAAAATGAACCTCCCCTGAGGTTTTCAGGGGAGGTGTGCAACGAAGAGACTAGCGGCTGATTTTAACGAATTGGGCGAAGTTTGTTGCTTTCAGTTTGTTAACCAACTCAGCCTGAGTTTCACACCACAGTGGGCGGAGCGGGCAATCATCCCCGAATGAGCAAGCACCGACATTACCTGTGCATTCGTTAAGGGCTATTGGACCATCGATGGCTTCCACCACTTCCAGCAATGAGATTTTATCCGGTGTGCGTGCCATGGCCACACCACCACGTGCACCACGCGATGTCAGGATCAACCCGGCAATTGATAACTGGGAGATGATCTTGGCCAGGAAGGAGGATGGGATATGCTGGATCCTGGCGATCTCGCTGGTGGCAGCGCGTTCTTTTGGATCGAGGCGGGCTAGATAGAGCATGGCTCGCAAGGCATAATCGGCTTGACGCGTAATTTGCATGTGAATCTCCCTTTTTTGGTATTAAGGGTAAAATAGGTTGCTTTAGTATATTTTATTCCCTTACTTCTTACAAGTGATAGAGGTCATCCGGTCATGGTGACCTTCTACAAAGAATAAATCGGACAACAGGTATAATCATCTCATGGAACACTTTAAGTTTTACCAGCCGATTCAAATCCGATATAACGACATTGACGCACAAGGGCATGTCAACAATGCTCGTTATGTCTCATTCATTGAACTGGCCAGATTTCGTTACATCACCGAAGTGGGGCTGTGGAACGGAGAGTCATTTCTGGATCTTGGTCTGATCGTGGCCGACACCCACATCAGTTACCAGGCACCGATAAAACTGAACCAGCGCATCCGGGTTGGAACAAGAGTGTCCAGGATCGGTATTAAAAGCATGACCTTTGAGTACCAGATTGAAGATGTAACAATTACCAAGTCGATGGCGACCGCCGAAACAGTTATGGTATGCTACGATTACCACACTGAGACCACGAGCCCGGTGTCGAATGATTGGCGCGACAAGATTTCACATTATGAGGGTGTGAATTTCCAATCGAAATAACCGGGCAAGATCTGCTGGAGTGGTTGCTTTTCCCGGCAGCTGGGCCTTAATGCTTTTCTAACGGACATTTGGTAAAATAAAATTATCCTTAACGGTCAGATTTTTTTACCTGACCATTCCTCCAATATATAATATTAATCAATAAGGGAGAGCTTGGTTTTGTCAGGAATAGAGCGGTTCACACAGCGAGCGCGGCATGTTCTTAGTCTCGCCCATCAGGAAGCTGAGCGCCTTCAGCAGGTCCAGATTGATACTGACCACCTCCTGCTTGGGCTGATGATGGAAGAGGATGGCGTTGCTGGACGCGTTTTGAAGGAATTGGGTATCACGCTCGACCGGTTGATGGATACCGTTGAACGAGATGCCGTACGCACCGATAAACGCACCACTAAACTGGAATTGTCAGACGACACACAAAAAGCACTGGAGAGTGCTTTTGATGAAGCACGACGCCTGGGTCATCACTATATCGGCACCGAGCATCTTCTGCTCGGGGTTATACGCCTGTCGGGTAGTAAGGCAGTGGAGATACTGAATAAACTTGGCATAACACCCGAACAGATACGCCGGCAGACCCGACGCATCATGCAGGAATCATCTGGGTTGGCACCAGCAGGAGCCCCGACGCATGGTAAAACAGCCACTCAAAAACCAGAACAAGCCAGTAAGAACAAAACCCCCCTGGTTGATCAGTTGGCAGTTGACCTGACTACTCTTGCCGAGGAGAATAAGCTCGACCCGGTGGTAGGCCGCCAGATGGAGATAGAGCGGGTCATCCAGGTGTTGGCTCGTCGGAACAAGAATAACCCAGCACTTATTGGTGAACCCGGCGTTGGCAAGACAGCCATTGTCGAAGGACTTGCCCAGCGTATCCTGGTCGGGGATGTACCCGGCCCCCTATTGGGAAAACGCGTTTTACAACTGGATGTTGGTTCTCTTGTGGCTGGCACCATGTATCGAGGTCAATTTGAAGAACGCCTGAAGCGGGTCATTGAAGAATTAAAGCAATCCGGTGCAATTCTGTTTATCGATGAATTACATATGCTGGTCGGTGCTGGCGCAGCCGGTTCATCGGTCGATGCTGCCAACATCCTTAAACCTGCGCTTTCGCGTGGTGAGTTACAGGTGATTGGTGCTACGACGATGGAGGAATATCGCAAGCACATCGAAAGCGATGCAGCCCTCGAGCGCCGTTTTCAACCCATAGTTGTGAATGAGCCCACCGTGGATGAAACCATCAAGATCCTATATGGTATTCGCAGTGCTTACGAAGAACACCACCGTCTGACCATATCAAATGAAGCCCTGGAGGCTGCAGCCCGGTTGTCGGCGCGTTACGTCAACGATCGCTTCCTGCCAGATAAGGCCATTGACCTGATAGATGAAAGCTCCTCCCGGGTGCGCATGTATAAAAGCCCGGCAGCAAAAACCACCAAGGAGTTAATGTTGCAATTGCGCGAGGTGAGAGAGAAACGCGCCCTGGCAATTGAGGAACACCGCGAGGAAGACGCCTCGGGGCTTGCTGCTCAGGAAGCAACGTTGGAGAAGAAGTTTAGTAAACTACAGTCGAGTTGGGACCGCGAAACCAGCCCGGTAGTCAGCGCGGAGGATATAGCCGAACTGGTTGCTATGTGGACGGGTGTCCCGGTTACACAAATCGCCAGCGAGGAATCGGAGCGACTCCTACAGATGGAAGGCGAACTGCAAAAAACCATCATCGGACAAGAAGATGCCATCGCGGCGGTGGCCAAGGCCGTGCGACGTTCTCGAGCCGGTTTGAAAGACCCAAAACGACCGATCGGCAGTTTCATTTTCCTTGGACCAACCGGGGTTGGCAAGACCGAATTGACCAAAGCCCTGGCGCGATTCCTTTTTGGCAGCGAGGAAGCCCTGATTCAGTTGGACATGTCTGAATTTATGGAACGCCACACAGTCAGTCGGTTGGTCGGTGCACCGCCTGGATACGTTGGCTATGATGACGCCGGCCAATTGACCGAAGCCATCCGCCGTAAGCCGTATTCAATAGTCGTATTCGATGAAGTTGAAAAGGCACACACCGAGGCGCACAACATGCTCCTGCAAATCATGGAAGAAGGGCACCTTTCGGATGCCAAAGGGCACAAGGTTGATTTCCGCAATGCAATTATTGTGATGACATCCAACATTGGTGCGGATGAAATCCGTCGGCAGACCTCCCTTGGTTTTACACTGAAACATGACGAGGTGATCGAGGAAAAAAAGAGTTACGAGGAGATGCGCAAGAAGCTACTCGAATCGCTCAAAAAGGTTTTCCGCCCCGAATTTGTCAATCGGCTGGATGCAGTCATCGTCTTCCATGCTCTTGGACGGGATCATATCAAGCAGATCGTCAGCCTGGAGCTACAGAAGGTTTCCAATCGCTTGAAGGAACACCAGATCAAGATCAGAGCAACAGATGCAGCAATTCAGCAGCTCGCCGATGAAGGTTACGACCCCGACATGGGGGCCCGACCTTTACGACGGGTTATTCAACAGAAAGTCGAAGACCCCTTGTCTGATGCAGTCCTGAGCGGTGAGTTTAAGGATGGAGAAACAATCTGGGTAGGGCTTAACGAAGATAAACAGATCGTCCTTTCCCGCGAAAAGACTTCATCTCCCGACTCCAGTTTGGTTGGGATAAAAACCTGACCCACCTGATATCAACAGGGCATGCGCCCTGATTGTACTTTTATGCCAAAGACCTTCACCCACTTCGTGTGCCAACAATGCGGACGGTCAAGCCCCCGCCAACTTGGACGTTGTCCATCCTGTGGCGCCTGGGATAGTATGCTGGAGGAATTTGTGCCCACGGCCAGTCAGGCCAATAAAGCGGTAAAAACCCTCAAAGGCACCTCCCAGTCTTTGCCAAGGCGGATACAGGACATCGAAGGTGATGTGGAAGAGCGATTGGTCCTATCATTCGCGGAGTTCGCCCGCGTATTAGGCGGTGGGATCGTACCCGGTTCCATTGTTCTAATTGGTGGCGACCCAGGTATCGGAAAATCGACCCTGGTTCTTCAAATTGCACTCCAGATGGGCTGCGAGATGCCGATTTTATATGTATCTGGTGAAGAATCAGAGCGTCAAATCAAAATGCGTGCTACACGCCTGCTGGGGAACTCACAACCTCTGCCCGAGAAGCTATTTCTGGTAACAGAGACCAATCTGGATGTGATACTCAGTCATTTGGCAGAAACGCAACCAAGCTTGGTTATCATTGATTCCATCCAGACGACCGCCCTACCTGAGATGGATTCCAGCGCAGGATCGCTATCACAGGTCAGAGAATGCGCCTCCAGGTTGCGGGAGTATGCCAAATCTAGCGGTGTGGCAGTCTTCCTGATTGGTCATGTCACCAAGGAGGGTGTCATCGCCGGCCCACGGGTCCTTGAACATATTGTTGATACAGTTCTATATCTCGAAGGAGATGCTTTTCAAGCTTACCGGTTGTTGCGCTCGGTCAAGAATCGCTTCGGCACCACTGCTGAGGTGGGTGTCTTCACAATGGGTGAGCGGGGGCTGGTCGAGGTGTCCAATCCATCAGAGGCTTTCCTGGCCGAACGCCTGGTGAATTCACCAGGTTCGGCCATTGCCGTGACCATGGAAGGTACCCGTCCGCTTCTGGTAGAAATCCAGGGGTTGACCAGCCGTACAAATTTTGGCAATGCACGCCGGACCCCCAATGGGGTTGATTTGAACCGACTTCTAATGATTGTGGCGGTGCTTTCGCGCCGTTTGAACCTCCCACTTGGGGAGCAGGATGTTTTTGTTAATGTCGTCGGGGGACTCCGACTTACGGAACCGGCCGTAGACCTAGCCATTGCAGCGGCCATCACCTCCTCTTTTCGAGATATTCCGGTCCGTGCGGATACCACCTTGCTGGGCGAGATTGGCCTTTCCGGTGAGTTACGTATGGTTAGCCAGGTTGGTATACGGATCCGGGAGGCCGTTAATCTCGGCTTCAAGCGCATCATCATCCCCAAACGGCTGAGTAATAAGGAGAAATGGTCGGAGGGAATTGAGGTAATTGAAGTTCGTACGATCCGGGAGGCACTTACATCAGCATTGGCGGTTGAGAAAAAGGAATGAATAATTCAAATTTTATAAACACATACCACAAACCCTCCCTTGTAACCAGAACACGCCGAAACCATGGCCTGGAACACGCCACCATCAATGTGTTGTCTGAACGCTACCCCGGGTTACGACTGGGGGGTTACTCCACCCCATTTGGATTCCACATTGTAGGGCCAGTGACCTACGAGATTCTCACCAGTGCTATCAATGAGGCATTACGGCGGGTTTCTGCCGGTGGGCTCGGGCTGGTGATCCACGAGCACTGCGGAACGAACTATGCGGCAGGGGGGGTACTGGTTGGTCTGGCGGCCTGGTTGGGTATGGTTGGGGGAAAACGGAATACGCGCTCACAACTTGAGCGATTACCATTGGTAATATTGTTATCAACGCTCGCCCTGATATATTCGCCGAGGATGGGTACATGGCTGCAACGTAATATCACCACCACCAGTCAGTTGCAGGGATTGGAGATTGTGCGTATCACCTCCGGAAAGCTCGGAAAAACCCCGCGTTTTTCCATTCATACGAAAAACTATTAATCATGATGATTGAGTCCAAACCAACAGTCTATCTGCTGCATGGAGATGATCACTTTGGGATCATGAGTTTTATTGATGGACTGATCACCAAGATGGGCAACCCGGAAAATGCCCAAATGAATATCAGTCGATTGCAGGCCGGTGTGGATTCAGAGGGCGAGATCATATCTGCCTGCCTGGCCATACCATTCTTGACCGACAGGCGTATGGTGATCCTGGTTGGATTCGAGGGAACCATCCGGAAGATGGATGGAGATACCGGACACGAAACAGAGGCCAGGAAGCGCAGGGATGCACGGAGAAAAGAAACGCTCGAATTCCTATCCAGCATTCCTCAATCCACAGCCTTGCTCCTGGTCGTTGAGGACGAATGGGTCCGTGAAAAAGGCACATGGGGATGGAACACACTTCCATTGAAACACTGGTTATTAACCTGGGCGGAAGGGAATAAAGCCACCGCATATTACCGCTTATTCTCTTTACCCCGTGGACGGGATATGGTTGCCTGGATTAATAATCAGACTCAAAAAATGGGTGGGCAGATCACACCAGCGGCAACCCTAGCCTTGGCGGATGCGATTGGTAACGACACACAGATGGCTCACCATGAACTGGAAAAACTTTTGACTTATGTCAATAAACAGCGGGCGATCGATTTGCCTGATGTTGAGAGTCTGACCGCACCAGTTATCCAGAAGAATGTCTTCGAAATGGCCGATGCTATTGGCAAACGTGACACTCGGCGCGCACTTGATGCCTTGCATGATTTATTAGTGGAATCCTCGCTGGAAGAGTTGATCGGTATGATCATCCGCCAATTCCGATTGTTATTACTGGTCAAAGAAGCCCTGGGAACATCAATGACTGTAACAGAAATGAGCGGATTGGTAAAATTACCTGCCGGTATTGTCGAAAAGTATATCAACCAGGCTAGAGGATATAGCCTGACCGAATTAAAAGGCATTTACAGGCGTCTGTTGGCACTCGACATATCGAATAAAACAAGTCAGATGCCTGCGGAAGTGGCCTTGGATACATTCATCGTGTCACTCACCAGTTAAATAAAAAGCGTTTATGATTTCCAGATCCCGGGAATTACCTCACCGCAGTTTGGACACTTCCCTGCATCCAGAGAATTTTCTACAATCGAATAACCAATCCGTTTAATCAGCAAAATTTGACAGGCTGGACAGTGTGTATTTTCCAGAGATCCGACCCTGCCCGGGATATTCCCTGCATACACAAAACGTAACCCGGCTTCCTGGCCGATTTCGGCGGCGCGTTGGAGTGTAGCGACTGGTGTCGGTGGGGCGTCTTGTTCCTTATAGTCTGGATGGTAGGCGGTCACATGCCATGGGATATCGCGCGATACAGATGATATAAATCGCGCCGTTTCCCAAAGTTCGTCATTGGAATCGTTGAAATCAGGAATGACGAGAGTGACGATTTCCAACCAGATGCCCATCTCATACACCATCCGGATCGTGTCAAGCACGTGCTCAAGAACCCCTCCCATGGAACGGTAATTATCTTTCTGCATACTCTTGAGATCAATCTTGTAGGCGGACAGGTGGGGCTTTAATAATTCCAGCGCTTCTCGGGTGGCATATCCATTGGATACATAAGCGGTGTGGATACCTGCAGCCTGCGCCAGCCGGAAAATGTCAAGCGCCCACTCAGTCGTAATGAGGGGCTCATTATATGATGAGGCGATCACCTTTGCATTCACAACCTTTGCTTTCGTAATGATATGCTCAGGTGATATTTTTTGGATATAACCGATGGCATCATCTGAACCAGGCTCCCGACCCACCTGGGAGGAAAACCAATTTTGGCAAAACCCACAATGAAAATCACACCCCAACATCCCGAAGGTCAACGCCAGGCTGCCTGGCATGACATGGCTGAATGGTTTTTTCTCGATAGGATCAGGGTGTAAACCGGCAACATACCCCCACGGGACTTTTAAAACACCGTCCTGGTTATAACGAACCTGGCAGACCCCCCGACGACCTTTCTTGATCAGGCAGCGGTGGGCGCAAGCCAGACAGCGCAGCTCGCCATCCACACCCACCGGTTCCACCAAGCTGCCAGGGCGAGATAGTCTATCCAGCATATTAAGTGCATTCATCAATCATTATTATACACATACCAAAGGCTGGCTATTTGATTTATGTTACACTTGCCGCGAAATGAACGAGAAATCACTGAAATTGCTCGAATTTTCGAAAGTGAGCAACCGGTTGGCCGATTATGCTTCCTTCAGCGCGTCAGCTGACTTGGCTAAAGCGTTAAAGCCACAGGTGGATCCCGTGGTAATCAAGATCCTTCAAAAACAGACCGGCGAAGGACAGTTGCTTCTTAGTACCAGCGATTTCACCGGAATCGGTGGTGCACACGACGTGCGTGACCTGGTCGAAAGAGCGGCTCGTGGGGGTGTATTGGAACCCGCCGAAATCCAGGATATCAAGGCTACCTTAATCTCAGGTCGTGATTTGTTGCGGATATTCGAACGAAAAGAAGATCGGTTTCCTCTGTTGTTGCAGATCCTTAAGCAAATCTCACTTCCGTTGGGCATTATCGAAAATATCAACCAGGTTATCTCTGACCAGACCGAGGTTCTGGATACTGCATCCACAAAATTGGCCCATATACGTACTGAGTTGAAGGTCACCCACGAGCGTCTTTTCTCGAAACTGCAGCGCATCATTGGCGACACGCACACAGCCCCTATGCTGCAGGAAAGCATCATTACCCAGCGGGATGGGCGTTATGTCATTCCGTTGCGGTCTGAATTCAAAGGTCAGCTGAAATCGATTGTTCATGACCAATCCAGTTCGGGGGCAACATTGTTTGTCGAACCGTTGGTGGTGGTTGAAATGAATAACAAGTTGCGCGAGCTTGAGTTAGAAGAACGCAACGAGATTCATCGTATCCTGGCTGAATTGAGCCGGAAGATAGGTGAGCAACAAAAAGAGATCTCGGGCATTGTTGATGCGTTGGCGCACTTTGATCTTGCCATCATGCGTGCCCGGTATGCCCTGGATATCCAGGGCGTTGAACCGGAATGGGTCGGGACTGATTATGGTAATAAATCTGGTATGCCTTCCGCGCCCATTAAACTACTACAAGCGCGTCACCCCCTCCTGGATCCCGAAAAAGTTGTACCGATCGATGTTCTGTTCGAGCCGGGGACTTATTGTCTTGTTATCACCGGGCCGAATACAGGGGGGAAGACGGTGACAATCAAGACGGTGGGTTTGCTGGTGCTCATGGCTCAGAGCGGGATGTATATTCCAGCCCAATCCGGCTCAGAGCTTGGGGTTTTCGAAACCGTTTTTGCGGATATCGGGGATGAACAATCCATAGAGCAATCGCTTTCAACCTTCTCGGGACATGTCAAGAACCTGGTACACATACTCCGTTTTGCGAATGAACGGTCCCTGGTATTACTGGACGAATTGGGCGCAGGTACGGACCCCCAGGAGGGCTCGACTCTGGCTCGTGCGATCCTTGAATATCTGCTAGATAAACGAATCACCAGCCTGGTAGCCACACATTATCCAGAATTGAAGGCATTTGCATACAATAGAAGCGGCGCAATGAACGCCAGTCTGGAATTCAACTTGAAAACATTACGCCCTACTTATCATTTAATCCTGGGCATCCCCGGAAAATCAAATGCGCTCGTTATTGCTGAGAGATTGGGCATGCCATCAGAAATCATTGAGAAAGCCCGGGCTGCATTAAGCCCCGAAGATCTTCAGACCGATAATATGCTGGACGAGATCATCCGGCAACGAGAGGCGTCCAGGAAAGTGCGATCATCAGCCGATCGCATACGAAGCGAAGTTGAAAAACGCCAACAAGAACTGGACATGCGGCTGGAGAATATTGAAGTTGAACGCAGGCAGATCCTTGCATCCGCCCACAAGCAGGCCGAAGCAGATCTTGATGAATTTTATTCAGAAATTGAGCTGGCGCGACGGGAATTAGGCAAGGCTCACCAAGCACTGAAACCGATAGGCGAAATAAGCAAATCGGCCGACAGCATTCAACAGATGATTAAATCGATGGACGTACCAAATGTGGTTTCTAGCATGGATGCATCTCCTGCTTCGACATATAAGGCTGGAGACAAGGTGTTTATACTATCTTTGCAAATGCGAGCCACAATTACCGAAGTGGGGAGGGAAGATGTGGAGGTTCAGTTTGGCTCACTTCGTGCCCGCACACAACTCAGTGACATCCGCATGGATAGACCGGACGATAAAGTTGGAAAAGTCGAAACCGGACGGAGCAAGTTACAGCGTTCTCCGTCACCGCCACGACCTGAAATCTTTAGGGAATCACCGGGCTTGGAGTTGAGTATCCGTGGCAAGCGAGCGGATGATGCCATCAGCCTGGTCGAAAAATATCTGGACCAGGCCTATATGGCACGACTTCCATTTGTGCGTATTGTTCATGGCAAGGGCACGGGTGCGTTGAGGCAAATTGTTCAGGATCTATTGAAATCATCGCCGTATGTTGAAAACTGGGAACTAGCAAACGAAAAGGAAGGCGGGGCCGGCGTAACAATCGTCTGGTTTAAGACTGAGTGACACTACTCAACTGTAATGTTGGGTTTTGATGTAAAACATGCGAAAGAGCAACCAAGGATAAGCGCAAGGGCAATGATTAAAAATATAACGGCTGGAAACAGTGCTCGATCAAAGGAGACAGTTAAAAAATCCAGGTAGTTACCTATATATTGATGAAATTTGGTTACGAACATACCCTGGGGGAGCAAATAGGTTAATAGTGAAGCAGAAAGAATGATCATGGGCACCAGGCATTTACGGCGGACAATAAGCGGAGTCATAATTATTGTAAGCAGCAGCGCTACAGGAATGATGAAGCCCCAATTGGAAACCAACATAAATTGATCCCATGAATATCGGATAGTAATCCAAACCGAATCCCAAGAGAAAGTACCAGATGAGAGGGCTTGTAAGAGACCAGTAACGGCAAAACCGATTTCATCGCCACTAAAGTAACGATATCCCAGGATGATCCAGGTCCCGCTGAGGGAGAGTGTAATCAGGAAGAAAAAGAGGATATGTTGAATCTTCATATGCCGATAAAACGCCAAAGCGGCGACAACACAAGCAAGAACTATCGCAAACCCGATTCCCTCCGGGCGGGTCCAACCAGCCAATGAAAGGGCCAGACCACCTGAATATAAAAGGACTGGTTTGTTGTTGACAACCCCCAGGACACTGATTAATAAGCCGATAACGATATAGCAGGTGAAAGGAATGTTAGCAAATCCATAGGTGGCATACCTGAAGATCACGGGAGTACTGATGATTAACAGAATACTCAGGCCAGTTATGACCCGCGGAACTTTATTTTCCCTTAAAAACCAATAAATGCATGTCAGCATGGATAGGAAAAGGAGGAAATAGGCGATCTTCGAACCAGGAAGAAGATCCTGGTCAATTAGATAGAAAGTTGAAATGGCCAGGGATAAATTTAAAGGATACGACAGACCATGTCCGCTGGCTTGGGCGGCGGCGAATAAATCCTGTTTGTATGCCATATAATAGCCCTTAAGACTCCAGATGGCCATATCATCAAAGGTTGAGTATCCACGACCCACGCCAATGTAAAAGAGTGTCAGAAGGAGAAAGGTTGATAACGCACAAATACCAAGAACGATAAGTGAAGGGCGGATTTGTTTTAATGATAACAAACCCTTGACAAGAGTTGCTTTAGGAAATTGGAATTTTATATGCGACTGCCATACTAAAAGGGCAACTCCAATTAAAAGCCCCATATAAGTAATAAATATCGTCCAAATGGTTAATGGAGCGCCCAACACTGTAACGACGAAGACAGCCCAGGTGTATACTCCCATTCCAATTGGGAAGCTGATGATGAGAGCAACTGGATGTAATGAGTTGTGTATGATGGCCGAGATGATTAACCAGCCGAGGAGAAACCAGGCAAGTAAGATACCCACATCACACAAGAGAATGAGGAGAATATTATAGCTGGTTGGATAAACAGCCGAGTAAGCACCTTCTTGGTAATCCTTCGGGACATAAATACCCTCGTACGGATAATTGGGGTCAGCATCAGGGTATGGAATGAATACCTTATCGATGTCGCTTTCATGCGGAGGGTAAGCTGTTGTAGCTATTAGGTACTTGTCTGGCTTGGAAAGGCATTTGATTCCTGCCGCGTCCGTAGGACAAACCATGATGGTTTTATCGAGCATGAAGAATTGCATTATGTTCTGCTCAGAAAATGCCCCGGACTGTTCAGGCGGCACAACTTTGACTGCTGGCGGAAGGATACTATTGATAAAGCTAAGAAAATCTGCCCCCTCACTGGATAGGATAAATACAGCGCTACGATTGAATGAGGATTCATGGCGAAGGCGCCAGATGGGCAAACGCCATTGGCGGATATAATCATTGGTCGTAAGGTAGGTCTGATAACAAATAACAACACTGAGTAGCGCGAGAATCAGTGTATAGAATATCCGGCCTGTTTTTTTTGTCATCACCTTGTTACCAATGGGGCAACCATTATATCGATGCTCTTATTTAATATGTATGAAAGCTGAGTTGCGATCTTATATATTTGCTACCAATTTTACATCTAAACCGATGTAGTCTGTTAAAGTATGCCTGAGTTTTACTCCTTGACCCACCTCCTTATATGGATTAAAATCGCTCTGCTTTAAATTTGCCCTCGTAGCTCAATTTGGATAGAGCGCTTGCTTGCGGAGCAATAGGTTGCGTGTTCGAGTCACGCCGGGGGCACCATTAGTTCAGGCGTTTACCGCTGCCGGAGTGAGGTCAGCGGTATTTTAAATCATTTTTTCAAATGGTGAATCTTCATGGATGAAAGTACCAAACCCCAGATACTCTTGACCAATGATGACGGGATCAAATCCCCGGGATTATGGGCAGCCGCCGAGGCACTGTCTGCGGTGGGCTATGTACATGTCGTGGCACCACGCGAACAATCTTCCGGCACGGGACGCTCCTACCCGCGCACTTCTGATGGGACGATTCAGGAACAGAAATTATGGGTCAACGGCCAGAATTGGCAGGTATATGCGGTTGGTGGGACACCAGCCCAGGCGGTGCTGCATGCTGTACTTGAGGTTTTACCGGTCAAGCCAGACTTGGTCGTTTCTGGTATCAATTATGGGGAGAATCTTGGGGAAAGCGTCACTGCATCTGGCACCATTGGTGCCGCCATGGAAGCTGCCAGCCAAGGAATTCCGGCATTGGCCGTATCCCTGGAAGCCAGCTTGACAGAGCAATTGGGTTATTCACGCAAAATCGATTTTACGACTGCAGGGTATTTTACGGCCTTGTTTGCAGGGAGCATCTTGAATAAACCACTGCCAGATGATGTGGACATTTTAAAGGTAGATGTACCCCGGGATGCAAGGCGGGAGACGCCCTGGGAGATCACCCAGCAAGCCCGTACCGGATATTATTACCCGGTCCGACCCAATCGGGAACAGAGGGATTGGGAAAAACCAGCTGTCGTTAGTTATGAGATCAATGTTAATCCGGCTACACTTCCGGTGGATACTGATATCTATACCGTGCTTGTAAAGAGAGAAGTGTCTGTGACGCCTCTTTCTCTGAATTTGACATCACGAGTATTGCCAGAAGACTTAAGGAATTTTTTAATGTCCTGATCAAAGATTAAACCGGATGGTCAGGACATCGCCATCTTGAACAATGTAGTCTTTTCCTTCCAGGCGAAGTTTGCCCTTTGCGCGGGCCTCGCTGAATCCCCCGAGTGCCATCAAATCATCATATGTGACCACTTCCGCCCGGATAAAACCCTTTTGCAGGTCGGTATGGATCACGCCAGCCGCCTCAGGTGCAACTGCGCCGGCATGGATCGTCCAGGCACGCACCTCGTCCGGGCCGCCAGTGAAGAATGACTCGAGCCCAAGAAGTTCATAAGAGATGCGGATCATTTTATTTAAGCTGGGTTCTTCAATGTGGTACTCGCTCAGGAAATCTGCCGCTTCGTTGGGGGATAATTGAGATATCTCCATTTCTAATTTCGCGAAAACGGGTACAACCTGGCTATGCTTGTGGTTATAAGTGATCACCGGTGCTTCTTGAGATTCGGACAGATTTAAGACTACCACCACCGGTTTAAAACTTAACAGCCCGAAGCCCGTAATAGCTTTTTCCTCTTCTTTGGTGATCTCGATATCGCGCAGTGGGATCTCTGAGCCTAAACTTTGTTTGAATCTTTCAAATAAAGAAATTTCATGCTCTATGACAACCTTATCACGACCGGCGCCTTTGGATTTTTCTTCCTGCAGCCGCTCCAGTTTTCGTTCCACGGCGATCAGGTCGTTCAGGATGAATTCATCGTCCATCATCTTTATGTCACGCAACGGGTCAATGGACCCGGACAGATGAGGAACGTTCTCATCCTCAAAAACCCGTACCACATGGATTAAGCCATCCATTTGGGTTAATTGATTCAGCAGCGAACCTGAGATGCCCTCCTTGCTTTGTGCGCCATCCAAACCGGCGATATCTGCATAAGTCACTTTAGCAAAAGTGGTCTTCTTGGGTTTGAATAATTCAGATAAACGGTTGACCCGCGCATCGGGCACATCCACAACGGCAGTATGCACTTCCACTTTACCCGCGGAGATTCCCGTGGGTGCATTACCCCGGGTCAATGCGTTAAACAGAGTGGTTTTTCCTGATTGGGGTAAACCGATGATTCCTAATCGCATGGCAGTCCTTCAGGGTTTCTGGCTTGACCGACCTAGTGGATTTCGTTATACTTCACCGACAAAGCCGGAGTGGCGGAATTGGCAGACGCGCACGACTCAAAATCGTGTTCCTTCGGGAATGTGGGTTCGATTCCCACCTTCGGCACAGAAATTATAACATGCCCTGCCATCTGTTCTGGCAGGGTGTGTTACTCATAGGGTAAAATGAACAGAAAGAGTAGAGTTCAGGAAGGAGCGTTGATATGCCAACCACGGATGATATCCTAGCAGTGATTCTTGGCGGCGGTCAGGGCGCAAGACTTTACCCCCTCACAAAACTGCGCTCCAAGCCGGCAGTCCCCATCGCCGGAAAATACCGTTTAATCGATATTCCGTTAAGCAATTGCATCAATTCGGGGATTTTCAGAATTGCCATCCTCACCCAATTCAACTCAGTATCATTGCATCGCCACGTATCAAATGCTTATACCTTTGACAAATTCCACGCTGGCTGGGTCCAGGTATGGGCGGCGGAGCAGACAGCCCAAAGCATGGATTGGTACCAGGGCACAGCGGATGCAGTCAGGAAGCAATTATTTGAGATTCAATCAGCACATGCCAGTTATGTCCTGATTTTGGCTGGCGATCATCTTTACCGAATGGATTATTCTCAAATGGCGGAATTCCACTGGGAAACCGGCGCAGATATTACAGTGGCGGCTCAACCAGTTAGCGCGGCAGAAGCCCCGCGTCTTGGGTTATTAAAAAAAGATAGCAGCCACAAGATAATCGAGTTTGCCGAAAAACCATCCGACCCTGAGAACCTCAAGTTAATGGTCAGCCGCGCAGACAAGGAAAAGCCGTATCTTGCATCCATGGGTATTTACCTTTTTAATATCGAAACGCTGATTGAGTTATTACGCGACACGGCTTATGATGACTTTGGAATTCACGTCATCCCAACATCGATCCATTCACATAAAGTCTATGGTTATGATTTCGATGGTTATTGGGAGGATATCGGGACTATTCGCAGATTTTATGAGGCCAATCTCAAGCTTACGATGCCAAATGCTGAATTCAATTTATATGATCCTGAATATCCGATCTATACCCATTCCCGCTTCCTGCCTGGCACGCGTGTGACACACAGCCGTATTGAGTACGTGCTGTTGGCCGATGGGGGATTTATCGAGGACGCAGAGATCACACATTCAATTGTCGGATTACGCAGTCGGATCGGGGCCGGATGTCGGATCGTCGATTCGATCCTCATGGGATCAGATTATTATATCGATGAAGAAGATGTACAAAGCATCCGAATCGGGATCGGAAAGGGCTGCCAGATTGAAGGTGCCATCATCGATAAAAATGCACGTCTGGGAGAAGGGGTTATCATTCAGCGTTTCCCAACAGGGACAGATCTTGACCGGGACGATTGGTGTGTCAGAGATGGGATCGTGGTCATACCGAAGAATTCAGTGATCCCATCCGGGACGGTGATAAAACCGGAATGATCTATCCGAGGTAATGCATGGATTGGATGGTTGTCTCTGTAATTCTGCAGCTCATTTTTTTGGAGGGAATATTATCTATCGATAACGCAGCGGTGTTGGGCGCCATGGTCACCCACCTGCCTGATGATTTGCCCATTATTTGGCCGGCGGGGTTAAAAAAATTTGGTTCTGCACTCCATCCAGTGTTAGGGAACCAGCGTACTGCGGCTTTAAGGGTTGGATTATTGGGGGCTTATCTTGGGCGTGGGATAATGTTGTTACTCGCCCATTTTGTCATTAACAATCCTTGGTTGAGGGTGCTCGGTGCAATTTACCTTCTAAGGTTGGCTTTCAACAACCTGGGTGAAGCAGAGGAAGATGAGGCGGATGCGCATGTTCACCCGTTGGAGGCTAACCGATTTTGGGGAATCGTCCTGGCGGTTGAACTAACCGACCTCGTTTTCAGCCTTGATAACGTGGTTGCTGCTGTTGCCTTATCGGAACAAATCTGGGTGGTTTTTATAGGCGTGGCACTTGGGATACTTTTTATGCGCTTTGCAGCTGGATGGTTCAGTTATCTGGTCGAAAAAATACCGGTATTAAAGAAAGCCGCCTATATCCTGGTGTTGAATATCGGTGTGGAATTGTTGGTTGAGGACCTGGCACACATCGATGTGAAACCCGGGTTCCGTCTTGCCATTACTGGTATTACGATAATATTAAGCTTGGCTTACTACTTTTTTAAACCACTGCATGTTATCAAGCCTATACTGGTTTGGTTGGCCGAAGGTTTTGCGAATGTCAATGAGTTGCTTGATTGGGCACTGATCCCCTTTGTCGCAATTCCAAAACTCTGTTGGAAGATCATCAAAAAACCGTTTAATAAAGCACCCCTTGAAAGGATTTGACTGATTCATGAAAAAAGCCCCTACACAGATCAAGACTGCCCCACAAAAAAGCTGGCACAGCCTGGCAGCCGAAGACACACTTAAACAATTGGACACAAAAATGGAATCCGGGCTGTCGAGCCAAACAGCCAGAGAAAGATTGGATAAGGTTGGCTTTAACCAATTGTTAGAAAAACCCCGCCCAAGCTTTTTTTCCTTGGTATTAAATCAGCTTAAAAGCTTTGTAATAATTATCCTGTTAATTGCATCCATAGTTTCCGCCTTGTTGGGAGATTACGTTGAGGCGGGCGCCATCATGGCGATTGTGGTGTTGAATGCGGTTCTGGGTGTGGTCCAGGAAAGTCGTGCAGAAGAGGCTTTGGCCGCATTGAAAAAATTGGCTGCACCCGAAGCCCAGGTGGTGAGAGACGGGCACCGCGTAACAGTGCCCGCCCGGGAATTGGTCCCGGGTGATATCATTTTTCTTGAGGCGGGCAATTATGTCCCGGCAGATATCCGATTACTTGAAGCGGTTAATCTAAAGGTAGAGGAAGCTGCTCTGACAGGGGAATCACTGGCGGTTGAAAAGGATGCAGGCATTGTCCTGGAAGGCGATGTTCCCATCGGCGATCGACGCAACACGGTCTTTATGGGTACATTGATTTCTTATGGGCGCGGCCGGGGTGTGGTGGTTTCCACTGGTATGCATACCCAGCTTGGTCTCATTGCCACCATGCTTCAGTCGGTTGATGAAGAACAAACGCCCCTGCAGAAACGTCTTGATGATCTCGGAAAGGTCCTGGGTTGGGCGACTCTTGGTATTTGCGCGATAGTGTTTTTTGTAGGTATCATCCGCACGCATGGCTCTATACAGGAAATCGTGGATATATTCATGATTGCCGTCAGTCTTGCGATTGCGGCTGTTCCAGAGGGATTACCTGCCGTGGTAACCATCAGCCTGGCTCTTGGCATGCGCGAGATGGTCAAGCGCCATGCTCTCATCCGCCGGTTGGCCTCTGTAGAAACGCTTGGCTCGGCCACTATTATCTGTTCGGATAAGACCGGTACACTTACCCAGAATGAAATGACAGTCACCCGTTTGTGGGCTGATGGACAGTTCGTGAATGTCAGCGGTAGTGGATATAAACCGGAAGGCGAATTTCAAATTAATAACACCCCCATTAATTTGGATGATTATCCGGCAATAAAAACGGTATTATGGGTTGCTGCGCTGAATAATGATGCACAGATGGATGAATCCACCGACGAAAATTCCGAAAAGGTTTATCGCATTATCGGCGACCCAACCGAAGGATCACTCCTCGTGGCGGCCGCAAAAGCCGGAGCCCATTATAGTGAATTGCTTGAGTCTTATCCACGCGTTCAGGAAGTACCATTTGATTCCGTGCGAAAGCGGATGATCACGCTGCACGCCATCCATAAACCCAAGAAAGAGGATTTCTCACCATTTATTGATGACCATTTTGTCAAACAGATTGCAGTGGTGGTTAAAGGCGCCCCCGACCTGATCATGGGATTGTGTAACAAGTATCAGGCTATTGACGACCATATGTATGATCTGGATGAACGTACCCGTCAGCGCATCTTTGATGCCAACGATGTCATGACGAAAGATGCTCTGCGCGTACTGGGTGTTGCTTACCGGATCATCCCGATTGTACCGAAGAAGATGGATGCAGATGAGCTTGAACAAGACCTGGTGTTTGCCGGGCTGGTAGGTATGATCGACCCGCCACGCGCGGAAGTGACGCCAGCACTGAATCATGCGATCAATGCTGGCATACGTACGATGATGATTACTGGTGATTTCCCCAATACAGCCCGCGCGATTGCGGAGTCCATCGGGTTATTGAAGCCAGGACGAAAAGTAATGTCAGGTGAAAACATCACGCAGTACTCTGATCAGGAGCTGCAGGAAATAGTGCGAGACACCGATGTTTTCGCGCGCGTATCACCCGAGCATAAACTTCGTATCGTCGATGCCTTGCGCAGCAACGGTGAAATTGTGGCCATGACCGGTGATGGTGTGAATGATGCCCCGGCAATCAAGCAGGCAGATATCGGCGTGGCCATGGGCATTACCGGAACGGATGTTGCCAAGGAAACTGCTGATATGGTTTTGACCGACGATAATTATGCCAGCATCGTTTCTGCCATTGAGCAGGGTCGCGTCATTTACAGCAATATTCGTAAATTTGTTTATTTCCTGATCTCCTGTAATATTGCAGAAATCTGCGTCATCTTCCTGGCGACGATCTTTGGCTGGCCGGCGCCTTTAACCGCCATTCAATTACTTTGGCTAAATCTGGTTACGGACGGCGCCCCGGCTCTGGCTCTTAGTACCGAGAAGGGCGACCCCGATATCATGCAACAGAGACCCAGGCCGGTAAAAGAACCCATCATTAATCGTTATATGAAGGTTGGTATCGTTATTCAAACTGTGGCGATCACTACCGTTACACTGTTAGCGTATTACATCGGTCGATACACAGATCCCCAACATATAGAATTTGCCGAAACGATGGCATTCGTCACTCTCTCATGTTCCGAACTGCTTCGAGCTTATACAGCCCGCTCTGAATATTACCCCCTTTTAAAGATTGGGATGTTTGGTAATAAATATATGAACTATGCTATCCTCTCCTCGCTGGTTCTGATCATGCTGGTGGTGTATTTGCCCTTTTTGCAAACCATTTTCAATACCCGACCATTGGGATGGATGCAATGGTCTGAGATTCTTCCTCTGTTGATCGTACCATCGCTTGCCGCTGAACTCACCAAGCTGATCTTTGCAAAGCGCCTAGCGAAGAGCAAATAAAAGCGATTAACATAAAAACTCCCTGAAGGCGGGGAGTTTTTTAGTACCGGAGATTTTTATATCCAGCCACGCAGCTGCATGGCTCGGACCACTCTGTCGATGGCCACCATATAGGCTGCATCCCGCATGTTAACCTTCTCAGAAAGAGACATCTCGAGTACGCTATCGAACGCCTGGGTCATCTTGGTGTCCAACTTGCTGAGAGTCTCTTCTTTGGTCCAATAGAAATTCATGTCATTCTGAACGCCTTCAAAGTATGAAACAGTTACACCACCTGAATTGCATAAGAAATCCGGTACCAAAAAGATATTATTGGCTTTCAGGTATTCATCCGCTTCAGGGGTGGTTGGTCCATTGGCACCTTCCGCCACCAGGCGGACCTGCTTGTTGATCTTCTTGACTGTCTCACCGGTAATCTGACTCTCAAGTGCAGCCGGAATCAAGACATCCACAGTCTTGCTGATCCAGGCGTCACCATCTTCGATGGCATAGCCAGCCTCTTTTGCCATTACCTTATCGATCGAGCCGTATTGATCGGTAATGGACATCAGGAATTTTGGATCGATGCCGTCTGTCTTGCTGACTGTATAAGATTTCTTGTCGTCCCGATCCCAGTAGGAAACGCAGAGCACCTTTCCCTTGAGGAACTCAATATATCCGATGGCGGCAAACTGGGATACATTACCGAATCCTTGAATTGCTGCTGTTGATTTTTCGGGAACCATCTTTAAATATTTCATGGCTTCTCGAATGCTGTAGATCACACCAAAACCGGTTGCTTCGGTTCTTCCAAGCGAACCCCCGCCGCCCAGTGGTTTGCCGGTAATAACCCCCGGTGTATACTGTCCTGAAAGTTTGGAGTACTCGTCCATCATCCAACCCATCATCTGGGGGGTAGTACCAACATCAGGCGCCGGCACATCCTGACGTGGACCAATATTGCGCCAGATTGCCTGAATGAAACCACGACAGAGACGCTCTTTTTCTGAAGTTGAGAGCGTTGCTGGGTCAACAATGACGCCGCCTTTGCCACCGCCGAGGGGAATATCTGCCACGGCACATTTCCAAGTCATCCAGGTGGCTAACGCACGGACGGTATCAACTGTCTCGGCTGGATGGAAGCGAATGCCACCCTTGTTGGGTCCGCGTGCATCATTGTGTTGAACACGGTAACCCTGGAATACGCGAATTGTGCCATCATCCATGCGGACGGGGATGCGGAAATGAAATTCACGCATTGGCCAGCGCAGTAATTCACATACAGACGGATCCAGGTTTAATAATTTGGCGACATGGTCGAATTGTTGTTGTGCCATTTCGAATGCATTGGTTGAACCTGCCATAAGCTTCTCCTTTTATAAGGCTAAAGGTTTGAGATTAAATAATAAGCGGGCACCTCGGTCCCGTGCCCGCAGTCCTGCATTGTTTTGAAGAGCTATTGGTTTGATCACCACTCCTCCAGTTTCTAACTTTCCCGCCATAAGTTTAAAGTAAAACGCGATTAAGTCAATGTTATTTTTGCCACTTAATCGGCATTGATTTTATCACTGCTTATTTTTATTCAAATCATCCAAAGATTGTCGGATCATCTCTCGCAATTGAGCTGGATCTGCCTTTCCACGTGTCTGGGCCATGGCCTGCCCGAGAAACCAATCTAGTAAGGTAGCCTTACCAGAGTGATAGGCAGACACCTCATTAGGATGTCTTAAAATGAGCTCGGCCACCATTTTTCGCAGTTCGGTCTCGTTGGTTCTAACTGTGAATCCATGGGATTGGATGATTTGTTTTGGAGAGGTCCCACTAGTAAGCGCTTCCTGAAGGACCTCGCGGCCGTTGACGCGACTGATTTTTCCACCCTCAACCTGTTCGATGATATACACCAGCGATTTCGGGGTTAATCGAATCTCAATGATGGACAACTCATTTTGGTTGAGATATGCATATATATCACCAGTAAGCCAGTTGGCAACCTGCTGTGGGGTGGCACTGGTTGTCATTTGTAGGGCTTGTTCAAAATAGATGGCGACATCCATCTCATTACAGAGCAAATCGGCTTGATAGGCACTCAGTTTAAGAACCTTCATAAGGCGGGCTTTTTTAGCCAGGGGTAGCTCGGGTAAGTTTGCTCTGATGGCATTCAACCACTCTTCATCCACAGTCAGTGGAGGAAGATCGGGCTCGGGGAAGTAACGGTAGTCATGCGCCTCCTCTTTGCTGCGCTGGCTGATTGTCCGTTCGTTGTTTTCATCCCACCCCAGGGTCTCTAATGCCACCTTTCCGCCTGTAGATAGTATAGCTGTCTGGCGTTCCATTTCATACTTGATTGCGCGCTCCATGGTCCGGAAGCTGTTAAGATTCTTGATTTCAACGCGAGTACCAAGCTCTATGCTGTTTTCAGTTCTCATGGAAATATTAGCCTCGAAACGAATGGCACCCTTTTCCATATCACCGGAGCACACCTGGAGATATTTCAGGATCGATCGCAGACCAGTTGAATAGGCTTTGACAGCTTCGAGGCTGGTCAATACCGGTTCGGTGACGATTTCCAGGAGACCCACACCGGCCCGATTTAAGTCCACCAGGGAATATTTTTCACTACCGATTGAGCAATGCATCAATTTACCAGTGTCCTCTTCAAGATGGATCCTTCTCAATTGGATAAATTGCTCTCCATTGGAAGTCATCACGGTTATGCCACCCCCGGTTGCCAGCGGATACTCATACTGGGAGATCTGGAAACCTTTAGGCAAGTCTGGGTAAAAATAATTCTTACGCGCGAATAGGCTGAAGGGGGCAATGCTGCAATTCATTGCCAATGCAACCCGAAGAGCCTGTTCGACCGCCTGGCGGTTGATGACCGGCAGGGATCCGGGCATGCCACTGCAGACCGGACAGATGGAGCTATTCGGTTCAGCCGTGATTGTATCCACCAATTCACAACCACAAAACATTTTGGTTCGGGTTAACAATTCGGCATGGACTTCCAGCCCGATTACCGGAACATATTTGTCAGCCATGTTATCCTAGCCGTAGCGCCTGCAGAATTTTTCGATCCGGCGTAAGGCCTCCTCGATCATTTCATACGAGGTGGCATAGGAGCAGCGGACGAACCCCTCACCGCCAGCCCCAAAGGATATGCCCGGCACGACGGCGACATGCTCTTCATTTAAAAGTCTTTCAGCAAACACTTCGTCGCTCATGCCTGTTTTTGATACCCGTGGGAAGGCGTAAAAAGCGCCGCGCGGTTCAAAAGTGTCGAGGCCTAGCCGGTTAAAGCCAGTAACGATTAATTTCCGGCGGCGGTCGTACTCAGTTAACATCTCCTGTACATAGGGCTCACCAACTTTCAGCGCTTCAACTGCAGCCGTCTGAGCCATGGTTGGAGCCGACATGACCGTGTACTGGTGAACCCGTACCAAACCCTGGATGAATTCAGCCGGGGCAGCCGCATATCCAATGCGCCAACCCGTCATGGCATAATCCTTGGAGAATCCGCCCAATAGTATGGTCCTCTTCCGGGCGTCTGCCAAGGCCGAGAAACAGACATGTTTGACGCCGTAAACCAGGCGGTCATAAATCTCATCTGAGATTACCACCAGGTCATTTTCTTCGGCGATATGGGCAACCTCCAGAAGGATTTGCCGGGAGGCAACAGCGCCAGTTGGATTATTGGGATATCCAATGAGGATAGCCTTGGTACGTGGGGTGATGGCTTTCTTGATATCGGCCGGATCTGGCGCAAATTGATTTTCATACCGGCTTGGCACTTCAACCGGTACACCACCCGCTAGTAGGACCTCAGCTTGATAGGAGACAAAGCAGGGGGTAGGTATGACAACCTCATCACCTGGATCGAGGATGGCAGTACAGGCTAGGTATAACGCCTCAGACACACCTACGGTAACGATAATTTCGTTGCCTGGATCATATGTAATCCCGTACGTTGTTTGTAAATGGCCTGCAATGGTTTCTCTTAATTCAATCTTTCCGGCGTTGGATGTGTAATGTGTTTCTCCCAGGTTGAGGGAATTCTTTCCGGCTTCCATGATGGGTTTGGGTGTCGCGAAATCAGGTTCGCCAATTCCTAGAGAGATTACATCCTTCATGGTTGCAGCGATGTCAAAAAACTTGCGGATTCCAGAAGGTCGCAAGCTAGCCACGCGTTTGGAAAGATAGGTTGGTTGCATGAACACTCCTCGTCAGTTAATTATTGGATTAATTTGCCAAGCGTCATGAAGTTCCTCATAAACGAGTTGGTATTGGTGCCGGGTTTCCGCTAACACGATAAATTGATAACCGTTTTCAGTTTTTGACTCAGACAGGATAGCATGAATTTGATGGAATTGCCCCATATATTGGAAGGACGTCGGCCGCTCAGCGTACCGAAATCCTGAATGACAATCCACGATATCACTCACAATTCCACCTGTGTCTGATCAGCCAGACTCATTTGAGTTGCCTTAGCCTTAACAAGCACGCTTTTCCCAAGAAGCGAGTTATTAATCACCATATTTTCGATCTCTGTATCTTCATCTGCGATCACATTCGATAATATACTGGTTTTTATCTTACACCTGGCCCCAATTGATACATTGGGGCCTATCACCGAAGAGGCTACTTGGGCATCCGGGTGAATATAAACAGGCGGAATAAGTGCAATATCGCTTCTCGACGAATAGTCACTGGTATTATCACGGCCGTTCTCCAAAAGATATTGGTTGGTAACGAGCAGGGCTTCCGGGGTTCCCGCATCCAACCAAACTTCAACCGTACGCGCCCGCATCTTGACCCCCTTCTCAAGCAGAATATTCACTGCATCGGCCAGATAATACTCATTGCGAAGTTTGACATCACGCTTAAACTGCTCCTCGATGGCTTCGCACAGTTTTTGGCTATCTTTGAAGTAATAAAAGCCGACCAGCGCAAGGTTGTTGGAACCGTCCGCGGGTTTTTCGATCAATTTGCTGACATACCCGGAGGGATTAACTTCGGCCACACCAAATCGGCGTGGGTCCTCAACCTGTTTAACCCATGTCATGGCTTCTGCAGTTACTGTAGACAGAGTTGTTAGATCGGTGTTGATCAATGTGTCGGGAAATGCAATAATAGCCGATCCGCTCAGGTAATCCTTTGCATTGTAGATGGCATCCGATTGTCCGCGCATCTCTTCTTGAACTACAAATTGGACAGGCAGCTGTGGATAATTCTTATCGATATACTCCTTGACCTGTTCACCCATCTGGCCAACAATGAAGACATATTCAACCTGACGCGTGAGCGGGATGCTGGTGAAGGTATCCAGAAAATGATCCAGGAGCGTCCTACCGGCCAATGGGAGGAGCGGTTTTGGTTTTGTCAATGTTTGAGGTCTCAGGCGAGCGCCCAACCCCGCCATAGGAACGATTATTTTCAAGGTTTCAGACATGTCTTTATCCCTTTTTGAAACTTATGGGTGGTCTGCCAAAGTTGGTTTTTGTAAATGAAAATTTGTTATTTGCTGATATGCATGGCAGGTTTTTAACAACAGCCCCTCCGAAAAGGGCGCACCCATGAGCTGTATCCCGATTGGAAGTTTATTTTGATCGAAACCAACTGGAAAGGTCAAGCCTGGGATTCCTGCCAGATTGGCTGGGAGAGTAAAAACATCCTCCAGGTACATCGCCAAAGGATCATTTATATGCTCACCAAAGCGAAACGCGGTCGATGGGGCAACTGGTGCCGCAATGAGATCCACAGATTCAAATGCCGCCTCAAAATCCCGTTTGATGAGGGTGCGCACTTTTTGAGCTTGACCATAATAGGCATCATAATACCCGGCCGAGAGCGCATAAGTCCCCAGCATAATGCGGCGCTTGACTTCCGTCCCAAAGCCGGTACCTCTGGTCTTCTTATACATGGCGGCCATATTATCGTCGGTGGCGCGTGGGCCGAAGCGGACACCATCAAAGCGTGCAAGATTTGCGGAAGCCTCTGCCGGGGCGATCAGGTAATAGACTGGTAGGGCTTCGGCCGTGTGTGGAAGACTAACCTCATGAATCCGGGCACCCATCGATTCAAGCAGGGCAATCGCAGTCCTCACGGCCTGGTTTACCTCTTCCTGGACTCCGGTGATGAAGTATTCTTTTGGAATTCCTATTTTCAACCCTTTGAGCTCAAAAGGCAGCCCGAGATTTATCTCATCAACTGGCTGGCGTGAGCTAGTGGCATCCAGTGGGTCGTAGCCAGCCATGAGGTTGAAAGCCAGGGCGATGTCGCCGGCGTTGCGAGCCAATGCACCGACAGTATCCAAAGAAGAGCCATAAGCGACCAGGCCATAACGGGAAATACGACCGTATGTGACTTTTAATCCAGTTAGACCGCAAAAAGAAGCAGGCTGGCGAATGCTTCCGCCGGTATCGGTCCCCAAGCCCAGGCTGGTGTAACGTGCTGACACTGCTGCGGCGGAACCACCGCTTGAACCACCTGGAACGTGGTTCACATTCCAGGGATTGTGGCTGGAACCATAACCAGAATTTTCAGTCGATGAGCCCATGGCAAATTCATCAGTGTTGGTTTTACCGAGCACCACCACACCTGCGTCCAGCAATTTTTGGACAGCACTGGCTGTGTAGGGTGCAATGAAATTGTCGAGGATGCGGGAGCCACACGTGCAGCGGACACCCTTCAGGCAAAGGACGTCCTTCACGACGATCGGGATACCCAGCATGGAGGCAACCGGATTGGTACCATTCTTGCGGGCGGTTTGGAGTTGTATATCTGCAGCTGCAGCCTGGATTAGCGCCTGTTCTGCTGTCAAAGTAATGAAAGCATGTATAACCGGCTCAACGCGTTCGATCTGGTCGAGACTGGCCTGGGTTAGTTCCATGCTGGTAATCTCCCCCTTACGCAGCATGGCGACCGCCGCTTGTGTGTTTAGATCGGTCAGCTTTTCCATCTCTCAATCCAGTATCGGGGGAACCCGGTAATGGCCTTTTTCGGTTCTTGGGGCAATTTTAAGTATATCCTCGCGCGCCATAAATTTTGTTGGAACATCCTCGCGTAGAATACTCACAGGTGGAAGGACGCTCGAGGTTGGTGGGATCCCGGTTGTGTCGATAGCTTGCAACCTGGCAGCATAATCCAATATGGCGGATAATTGGCCGCAATACAATTCAATTTCCACCTCATTCAACTCAAGGCGGGCAAGATCAGCAATCTTTCTGACGACATCCGGGGTCAAGGGCATGTGTGCATTATATCAGGACAGCGCCAGGGGGATTGATGGCTGGCGGTTTTGCGGCCTAAAGCCTGGTGTCATCTCTCCGAAATATCTTGACACTTCGTGCGCCTGTGACTATACTCTACTCAATTGAATAAACCTTCGGGGCAGGGTGAGGGATCTTGGTATCCCAAATCCCGATCGGTGGTGACCTGTAAAGGCAGCCCACGAGCGCATTAGCGCATGATCCGGTTAAAGCCGGAGCCGGCGGTAAAGTCCGAATAAAAGAAGGATCGATGAACCTGAGTTGTATGGTTCAGCCCATGCCCCCCGACTTCAACTCGGGGAAATTTTATAAATGGCGTGAGGATATCTGCCCTGGAGACTTTATCCAGGGCACTATTTTTATGGACCATAAGACCACGAAACATACTCTGAGTAATCTCCTGCTGGCTGGCATCTCTCTGTTGGTCGGTCTGTTGATTTGGGAAGCTGCTGTCAGGATCACAGGGTTGCCCGCATTTATTCTGCCATCCCCACAGGAGGTGGGGGTTCGCCTTGGTGAAGTCATCGGTGATGGTACACTCTGGCGACATATGTGGGTCACTACGTGTGAGGTGGTATTGGGGCTCGGGTTGGGTGCCGGGTTGGCCGTAATTCTGGGGTATATAGTTGCCAAATCAAATGTGATGGAACGCCTGTTATCGCCCTACCTGGTTGCAAGTCAGGCAATCCCGATGGTTGCACTGGCACCCTTGCTGGTTTTATGGTTTGGGCCTGGCATGTTCTCGAAGGTTCTGGTTTGTGCACTGATCGTCTTCTTCCCCGTGCTGGTCAATACCGTTGTGGGGGTGCGAGCTGTCCCTGTTGAGCTGCACGATCTGATGCGTTCGTTACGCGCCAGTCGGGTACAGATCATAAGATATCTGGAACTGCCGGCGGCACTGCCGATTCTATTGGGTGGTTTTCGCATAGGTGCCACGCTGGCAGTAATCGGCGCGGTGGTGGGGGAATTCGTGGGAGCAGATAAAGGGCTCGGCTTTTTGGTGAATATTGCCCGCGGGCAATATGACACTGCCCTGGTTTTTGTCGCCATTTCTGCTCTGATCGTCATGGCGCTTTGCCTGTATGGGTTGGTTATTCTGATTGAGAAGCAGTTGCTTAAATGGCGGCTGACTTCAACGGAGCACTCATGAAAAATAATCTGATATTCATTCTGGTTCTTTTATGTCTGACAGGGTGTCTTGCTACCCCAACACCAACTCTCGATCCCACACCAACAGTTTTCGAGGTCCGTCTGCCGGTGGGATATATTCCCAATGTCCAATTTGCCCCCATCTATGTGGCAATCGAAAAGGGTTATTTTAAAGCAGAGGGCATCAACATTACATTGGATTACAGCTTTGAGACGGATGCTGTGGCTCTGTTGGGTGCTGGTGAGATCCAGTTTGCCATTGCATCTGGTGAGCAGGTGCTTCTGGCGCGGGCGCAAGAGTTACCGGTAACTTATGTCATGGCTTGGTACCAGAAATATCCGGTGGCGGTGGCTTCCAAAGCTGGAAGTGGATTGTTAAAACCAGAGGATCTACGCGGAAAGGTCATCGGGGTACCGGTTCTCTCTGGCGCCAGTTATATTGGTCTGAGAACGATTCTTGAAGCCGGCGGCCTGGGCGAGGAGGATGTTTCGTTAGGCGTAATCGGGTTCAGCCAGGTTGAGATGCTGGCGACGGATCGGGTGGATGCCGCTGTCGTGTATGTAGCCAACGAACCGGTCGTGTTGGAGAGCCAGGGATACGCAACAGACCTGATCCGAGTTGACGATTATCTGACACTGGTTTCAAATGGTCTGGTCACCAACGAGCAAACCATTTCGGAAAATCCGGAATTGGTGAGTGGCATGGTCCGAGCATTACTGCATGGTATCTCAGATGTGGTTGCGGATCCAGACGAGGCTTACCGTATCAGCACCAAATATGTCGAAAACCTTGCAGCTGCGGATGAAATAGTTCAAAAACAGGTCCTTAACAGGTCTATTGCACTTTGGCAAGGAGCTGAATTGGGCTCGATCGACACCCGCGCATGGGAAAATATGCTCTCGATCCTGGAGACCATGGGGTTAATACAGGATGAGTTGGATGTGACCAAGGCTTATAACACTGAATTTCTACCCTGACAGACACAAATGTCCGAGAAAAATGTAGATCCGGTACTAACCGTTTCCGGCTTGAAAGTTCAGTTTGAGGGTCCCAGCAACGACCCCCTGCATGTCATTGACGGGCTCGATTTTCAAGTCGAACACAGCCAGTTCGTTAGTATCTTAGGACCATCCGGGTGTGGGAAGACCACCCTTCTGCGGGTGATTGCCGGTTTGATCAAACCCACCAGCGGACAGGTGGCGTTCGGTCAGGGACCTTTTCCTGGAAATCCCCAAATTGGGTTGGCCTTTCAGCAGGCTAATTTGATGCCGTGGCGGAATGTGGTTGCTAATATTGCGCTACCCTTGGAAGTAACTGGATACCCGCAAAACGAGATTGTTAAACGCGTGAAGGATTTGATCCACCTAGTCGGCCTGGAGGGTTTTGAACAGACCTTTCCGCATGATTTATCCGGTGGTATGCAGCAACGTGTATCGATCGCCCGCGCCTTGATCACGGAACCTGACTTGTTACTGTTGGATGAACCTTTTGGTTCGTTGGATGCGTTAACACGTGAGCGCATGGGAGACGAGTTGCTTGCCATTTGGCAGGCCAGCCGTAAAACGGTCATTATGGTCACCCACTCGATTTCAGAAGCGGTTTATCTGTCTGACAGGGTCATTGTTTTAACACCCAGGCCGGCACGCCTATGCCTGGATATCAAGATCGCACTTCCACGGCCAAGAAACGCAGATACGCGCTACCTTCCCAGGTTCGGGAAGCTGGCGTATAAAGTTCGGCAGGCCATTAAAGAGTAAAGCTATTTTTTCTGGGGGCTCACCGGTAGCCGCAATTTGGGTAAATCCATGACCAGCACTTCTGTCAGCAGCCGGGAATTTGCATTCTTATCGAGTTGATCAAGAGCTTCTTCTAACCGGAATAGTTGTGCGTGGATTTCCACGACAGAGACTTCTGCAACAAACCTGTTAATAACATCACGATATTCTGTGTGAATGATGGGCGTCCCAGCTCCCGTAGCAAGGAGCAGGACGTCCCGCCAGAAGGAGATCCACACCCGGATAACCGTCTGAAGATTCTCGCGGGTCGAGGATTTACGCAAGGATAGCTCCTCGGCATATGCAAAACGCTCGCGTAGTGGGGCAGTCATAATTCGCAGCAACCCATCGATCAAATTGTTAACCCGCTCGATTGCATCCGGGTTTTGTTGCATGAACAACGCCTGGCCATAACAACCGCCGGAAAGACGGGCGATCTTATCGGCTTCCACCCTGGTTATATCGGTTGCTTTCTCCAAGGAATTTGCAGTCTCTTCCAGGCTGGTCGGGCGTAGCAGGAGGATCTCACAGCGAGAGGCAATGGTCGTTAACAGATCTTCCTGCCGGCTGGCTGTTAGCAGCAGAATTACTCGTGAGGTGGGTTCCTCAAGTGTTTTCAGCATCGCATTTTGGGCAGCCATAGAGGCATTTTGGAAGTTGAGTAACAGGCCAATGCGATAGGGTGCTTCATAAGGGGCTAGCGAGAGGTCGTGCTGAAGAGTACGCACCTGTTCGATCAAGATCTCCTTGCGGTTCTCGGGGACACTCACGACGAACAGGTCAGGATGCTGCATGCGTAAAATGCGCTGGCAGCTTGGGCAACTCTGGCAAGGCTCGCCGGTCTTTTTTGCCGCCGGGCAGGTTAACGCCTGAGCAAAGCGGAGAGCCAGACTGCGTCTTCCAATACCATCCGGTCCGCAGAAAAGATATGCATGCCGAACATTCCCTTGTTGGATGTGCTTTTTCAGGATGTCTACGGCCCATTCGTGCCCGATCAGGTTCCAGGACATGCGCTGATTGTAGCCTGAAGCGTTGGATGTGACAACCGGATTGGGCAGTTTCTTAAAAGTTGCAGGTCTACTGACCGGCTGGGGTACAATGCGTGGCGATGGAAGACCAATTATTATCTTTGAACTCCCAGCAACGTGCAGCGGTTACTGCCCCGAACGGCCAGGTTCTGGTATTGGCAGGTCCCGGCTCGGGGAAAACGCGTGTCCTGACGTACCGGATCGCCTACCTTGTCAGGAAGATGGGCGTGAACCCGGCTAACATCCTGGCGGTGACCTTCACCAATAAAGCTGCACGAGAAATGCAGGCACGCGTGGAGCACTTGTTGGGCAAGGATATCAAGGGTATTTGGCTGGGAACTTTCCATGCCATCTGTGCACGCATTCTGCGGCGGGAGGTTGACCATTTACCGGTTAAAGCCAACTTCATTATTTTCGACGAGGATGATCAAGCCGGGCTGGTTAAGAAGGCTATCCGCGAATTGAATATCGATGAGAAGCTCCACAGACCGGTCAGCGTACATGCAGCTATTTCGCGCGCCAAGAATGATCTGTGTCTTCCAGAAGGGCTGATTATTAATTCCTACCGTGATGAAGTGACCAAACGTGTTTACGAGCGGTACCAGCAAAAACTGATTGAAAACAATGCCGTTGATTTTGACGACTTGCTAATGTACACGGCCATCCTCATGCAGGACAATCCGGCGGTATGTGAAGCTTATGGTCGCCGCTTTGAGCATATCCTGGTGGACGAGTTCCAGGATACCAACTTGGCACAGTATGCCTTGTTGAAATCACTGGCCACCATACATAACAACCTGTATGTCGTTGGCGATGAGGATCAGTCCATCTACCGCTGGCGTGGTGCTGACTATCGAAATATCCTTCGTTTTGAGCAGGATTACCCCAAGGCAACCACTTTTTTGCTGGAACAAAATTATCGCTCCACCCAGAATGTTCTGGATGCCGCCCGGGCAGTGATCGATCAAAATCGGAATCGAACCCCCAAAAAACTTTTCACAGAGCGTGGTCAGGGAGTCAAAATCGTGCTTTATGAAGCATCTGACGACCGCGCTGAGGCAGCCTATGTGGTGGATACCATCACTCGTTTGACGGCATCCGGCCGGGCTCAACCCGGGGATTTTGCGGTCATGTATCGTACCAACGCCCAGTCGCGTTTGCTGGAAGAGACTTTTTTACGCGCTGGTGTTCCTTATCGGTTGGTGGGTGCTCAGCGTTTCTATGGACGTCGCGAGGTCAAGGATATGATCGCATTCCTGCGATTGATCCACAATCCAGATGATGGGGTCAGCCTGACACGAGTGATTAATGTGCCCCCACGTGGTTTGGGCGATAAGAGCATCGAAAATCTGCTGGCGGTTGCCCACCAGCTAAAGATAAGCCCCGGGAAACTTTTAATCAGTCTTGCGGATGGCGAACAATCCCAATATTGGAATGATTTCTCCGGTAAAGGCCAACATCTGCTAGCGGAGTTTGGATCATTACTGGCAAGTTGGTGTGCGGATAAGGATCATGTGACCATCCCAGTCCTGTTCGATCGCATCCTGGAGGATGTCAATTACCAGGCCCACATCGATGATCAGAGCGATGAAGGCGTTGACCGTTGGGAGAACGTCCAGGAGTTACGACGGATTGCCTTTGAATACATGGACCGCAGCCTGGTGGAGTTCCTGGAAAATATCGCCCTGGTCTCTGACCAGGATACACTCCCTGCCCGCGTTAACACACCCACATTATTAACCTTGCATGCTGCCAAAGGGTTGGAATTTCCCCAGGTTTTTATTACCGGCCTGGATGATGGCCTGCTTCCTCACAGTCGATCGCGGGATGACCCGGAGGAGATGGCAGAGGAGCGACGCCTCTTCTACGTAGGCATCACCCGGGCTCGTGACCTGCTCTACCTGCTTAGGGCAGAAGCGCGCGCCACCTTCGGCAGTTATGACAGCACGATTCCGTCGGGCTTTCTTGAAAACATCCCATCGGAAACTGTGACTGTTGCCCGGCGAGCTATGCGTTCGGTTACTGGTGATGGCTACCCTAGTTGGGGGGCGATTGATCAGATTGGTAGGATCCGGACTAATGACGCAGTCGTTCAAAAGCCGGTTGACCCGCTCTACAAAGCAGGCATGCGTATCCGCCACAGCGTTTGGGGGGAGGGCTTGGTGATTGATGACCGTATTGTGGATGGCAGCGAGATCGTGGACGTGGCTTTTGCCTCGGTTGGTTTCAAGCGGCTGGATGCCGCCACAGCAAAACTGGTAGCAATCCATAAGTGAGTCAGTAAGTTTAACAGTGTTGATTTTGCTCCCATCGATGTTAAAATCATCTGGTGGAATAAATGAATCCCGTATGAAAAAGACCGGAGGTTGAAATGAGCTTTTCACTAACTTGGTATGGACATTCAGCATTCCTTGTGAAAGTGGATGAGCATTGCATCCTGATCGACCCATTCCTTTCTGGTAACCCCCAATCACCCGTAAAACCCACTGAGGTGGTTGCTGACTACATCCTGGTCTCCCACGGACATGGTGATCACCTGGGTGATACGGTGGAGATCGCGAAACGGACGGGCGCAATCGTCATCAGCAACTCTGAGATCTGTACCTGGCTGCGTGGGAAAGGGGTGAAAACACACGCTCAGCACCTGGGTGGCGGTTATAACCACCCCTTTGGATACCTTAAGCTCACCAACGCATTGCACGGTTCGGCACTCCCGGACGGCACATATGGAGGAAACCCGGCCGGCTTCCTGCTCACCACGACCTACAGCGACCGGTTATATTTTGCCGGAGATACCGGTCTGTTCGGTGACATGAAGCTGATCGGTGAAGAAGGGCTGGATGTAGCCATCCTACCAATCGGGGACAATTACACCATGGGACCGGCGGATGCTTTGCGCGCCGTGAAGTTGCTTCAACCGCAGTTGGTCGTACCGATTCACTTCAACACCTTTGAGCTCATCCAGCAGGATGTTACCGCCTGGGCTGAGCGGGTCGAGATGGATACCAGCACACGTGTTAAAGTAATGAAACCTGGCGAGGAAATCCTCATCCAATAAAAGCAACTCATACAGGAGTGATATATGACTGGACAGGATAGAGATCACCGCGCTATTGAAGAACAAGTTCGCCGGGAAGGACGCCTGCCACCCGGGCAGGCGGTGACTGTGAAGTTCCCGGTCTTGCATTATGGCCCCGTTCCACCCTTCAGCCCTGAAACCTGGGAGTTCCGTGTGTGGGGCGAGGTGCTGGAGCCACGCCAGTGGTCCTGGCAGGAATTCAATCAGCTTCCACGGGAAAGATTGACTATGGATATCCATTGTGTGACCGGATGGAGCAAATTCGATTCGCGTTGGGAGGGTGTGTCAGTCGGACGACTGGTGAAGGAAGGGATTATCAAAATAAAGCCGGAAGCGCGTTTTGTTTTACAACACGCTGAATATGGCTTTACGACCAATTTGCCATTGGAAATTATTATAGCGAACAATTTCCTGATGGCCACCCATTATGATGGCGAACCGCTGTCGCTTGAACATGGTTACCCGTTACGCGGCGTGGTTGGCAGTATCGTTGGCCAATCGGACCTGGAACAACCCTATTTCTGGAAGGGGGCCAAGTGGTTACGAGGGCTGGAGTTCCTGAAAGAAGATAAACCCGGCTTTTGGGAGAATGCCGGGTATCACAATCGCGGGGATATATGGAAAGAGGAACGTTACCGTTGATGTATCAGTGCATACGCCTTGATCGCAAGATATAGACGCCCAGCACGATACCAACCAATAAAAGGGCAATACCGAGGACGCCCAATAATGGACTTCCTCCGTCTACTTCACCGCCTCCGGCACCTTTTGATTGGGCACCGAAATCAATGGTAGCCAGGTCCCCCGCCTTCAACGTCAGCGGGTAGTTAAGGGCTGTGGTCGGGTTATAATCTGCCGGCACGGCAACGCTTATGTTGTAATCCCCTTCGGGAATGTCGATGAAACACACCGGGTCCACACCGGCTAGGGTTTTGCCTGTCAGGCTGACAGCGCCAGTGCGGTCCGAGATGCTGATATTGCCATCCGGGATAATCTCCTCGGTATCTGCCTTGCTGGCATTGCCATCCACATCATTAAATAGGACAATGCAGATCTGGCCGTTGCCACGGAAGGGTGTGGGGGTTGGACCAGAGGGTGTCGGGGTGACCTCACTGGTGGGCAGGATAGGTGTGGCTGTGACCACGGCCAACAGGAGTTGCTGCCCGCTAAAAATGGAGCAGTTTGCATCCAGGTTGTTCAGCGCTTGGATCTCACCGAGAGGCACCTTGGTCAATAACGAGATGCTCAGGCAAGTTTCACCTTCCTTAACGATATACATGATGCGTCCAGATGCATCCGGGGTTGGGGTCTGGTAAACAGCCTGGGGCAGGCGATCGCTGGCCTGAGCCGGACTGAACACCCAATATGCACTGCCGGTGGTTAAAACAAGGACCATAAACACCATTGCGATCGTTTTTTTCATAGTCATCACCGTCTTAAGATTATAACATCCTTGTCTTGCATGTATAATTAAGGCATAATGCCATAATCAACCATGTCCGGGCATCGAGTTTATCCATTCCTGACTTTATTACTGATTCCAATCATCCTGTCGGCCTGTTTGCAGGTCTCGAGCGACAATCAATTATCATCCGCTGGTATCCCGACGGCCGTCATATCGACAGCCACGATCGTCTGGTTTCCGCCAACCGATACCCCCACCATCACCCCCATCCCGGCCACGCTAACTCCCACGCCAGAACAGAGATCCAACCTGGGAAGTGTGGTCGCGAGTGATGATTTCACCAGGCCAGGCCTGTGGCTGATCGGACGTTTCGATGATGGTGTGGTTGCGTTGGGTGTGAACGAATTGGCTCTGGCTGTCTCCACTCCCGGTGGAAAGCTGACCACCTTTCGCCAGGAACCCACTTTGACCGATTTCTATTTCGAGGTGAGCGCCAGCCCGAATTTATGTACCAACGGGGATGCCTATGGACTGGTAATCCGGGCAACCAACGACACGGATTTCTATACCTTCCTGCTCTCCTGTAGTGGCCAGGTGCGCGTAGAGCGCGACCGTGTTTCGGAAAGCATCGTCCTGCAGGACTGGACTTATGTCCTTGGGCCGGTCACCCCCGATATTGGTGGAAAGACCCGGTTGGGAGTATGGGCATACGGGCGAGAATTTCGCTTCTTTGTCAATGACGTTTACCAGTTTTCAGTCTCCGATCCCACCTTTCCGCGTGGTTTGATCGGTTTGCAGGCACGTTCAGCCGGTTCAACGGCTGTAACTGTCAACTTCTCCGATTTGATCATCCGGGAGATCATTGGCATCCCGATCCTACCGGTAACGCCCACACCTTCAATCTCTGAATAAGCATTTATTCGGTTGACACCCCTCCTCGGATGATGGTATGCTTTGAGCGCGTCCGGGCGGGCCCGGCGCGGCAGAAGCCCCCAAACCCCGTCAGGTCCGAGAGGAAGCAACGGTAAGGAGGCCCCTCTGGGTGCCGCCGATCAACCTGCCCGGCGTACTTTTTATCAGCATGAAAACCAACACCCCGCCCGTTTGTGATTATACGGCTTCCGATTACCAGAAATCATTCTGGGATCAGGGTGCGCGTGCCTATGAAGACGCAGCCGAGGAGATCGCTTTAAAACGTCTATTGCCTGCAAGTGGCGATCTATTGCTGGAACTGGGCGCGGGTGCCGGGCGTAATACCCTGCGATATACTGGTTATAAAAGGGTGGTCTTGGTGGACTATTCGACAACCCAGCTCGAGCAGGCGCAGCAACGACTGGGCAAATCTGATCAATATGTCTATGTTGCAGCGGATGCCTACCGGTTGCCTTTCGTGGCAGGGCTTTTCGATGGAGCCACCATGATCCGCACACTTCATCACATGGCTGATCCATCCCTGGCTCTTAGTCAGATGCGCTCCGTACTCGCCACGGGAGCAACATTAATCCTGGAATATGCCAACAAACATAACCTCAAGGCGATCCTTCGTTACATGGCGAAGAAGCAAGATTGGAGTCCATACACAGAAGAGTCAGTTGAATTTGCCCGCCTCAACTTCGATTTTCATCCAAAAGCTATTAAACGATGGCTGGGCGAGAATCGTTTTATTGTCGAAAGACAGTTAACCGTCTCACACTTTCGGGCGGGATTTTTAAAGAAGCTGTTTCCGGTAAAGTTCCTGGCTGCATTGGATGGAATATTTCAACCCTCCGGTAAATGGTTCCAATTGACACCCAGTGTTTTCCTGCGGGCTTGCGCTACCGGAAAAACTGCTCCGGTCACCAAGGAGACTTTTTTCAAGTGTCTTGAATGCGGAAGAGGGTTGCCAGAATTCACTGCAAACTTACGTTGTCCCGGCTGTGGTCATGCATGGCAGCAAAAGGATGGGATCTACGAATTTCGATTGGATAATTAAGGCCGGTATTTCAGCCGGTTTTTTCAACCACCCAAAAATGCGATAAACCAAAGAAATTGAGCGGAGTTTTCTCGAGTGTCTGTAAAAGGTCCCTGAGTATTCTCCCAGGGCCGGGATACCGCTCAATAATATTGTCATAAGCTCCAAAAATGATGCGACGTTCAACGATTTGTGCCGGTAGACCACCCAAAAGCCGGTTCAGATCACTGGTGGTATATACCTTGACATGCGGCGCAAGCCGGTCGCGCCAGCGTCGGGGCAGGTAATTAACCAGCGGAATATTACCGAAATGATACTTTCCACGCCAGTAGACGCCATGGGTCTCAAAAGGGTAGCCGCGGTTTGGGCAGAACAGGACCAACCGCCCACCAGGTTTTAGAACCCTGAAGATCTCAGATACTGCTGAGCGGTCATCCCCGACATGCTCGATGACCTCATGACTGAGGACCATATCGAACCGGTGAGGTGGGAAGGGCAGCGTCTCGCCGTTCCCGCAGGTTACCGCGGGGGTCTTTTGATGGGCTTCAAAGGCACGTTCCAGCTCGATATCCAACCCAACCGCCAGCCGGGCACCCTCTGACAACTTAGAAAGGTATTGACCAACCCCGCAACCATCAACCAAGACATCCCCGGAGATCCGCTCGCCAGCACCAGCACGCAGCATTGCCAGGCGGCGTTCCTGACCTGCCCGCCAGACATAGGAGGGTTCTCCACGTAGGGCGGCTTTATCACTGATGGGATGGTTTGCGGTTGACATGTGTTTTAGAACGTGACGAGGGAATTGTAACCGATGAAACCGGCTCAAGCGGCGATGACCGGCACCCAGGCCATGATGGTCGTGCCGCGACCAGTCTCAGAAGTGATCTCGATATCCCCACCGGCGTTCTTGGCCCGAGTTTGCATGTTGGCAAGTCCATGGCCCAAGCTGGCGCTGACTTTCTCCAGGTTGAACCCCCGTCCATTGTCAGTGACTTCCAATACTACCCGCTCATCCGTGCGCCAAACATAGACTTCTACGTACTGGGCGCCTGAATGCTTGGCGGCGTTGCCGAGGGCTTCCTGGCATATATGGAACAAGGCCAGGGCTTGATTGGCTGGGATACTGTCCAGGTCCTCCGCCTTAAGCACAAGTGTGGCCTCGATCTGTGTGGAGGCCTCGAAATCCTTGATCAACCGCCGGATACCGTTTTCCAGGTTCTGGTCCAACAATTGGCGTGGTTTAAGGTCCATGATATATGCGCGGATGTCCTTGATAGTGGTATTCAAGCCGTCTATGGACTGCACGATCTTGCCCCGCGATAGTTCCACGTCCTCTGCCAGCAGTAAACGCGCATGCTCGAGGGTTAGGCCGACCGCGTAGATCGACTGGATAATGCCATCATGCAGGTCCATGGCGATCCGTTCGCGTTCTTCCAAGATGGCTAGACGTTTACCCTTAATGTTCAGGCGCAGGTTTTCGATCGCAGTGGCGGTCCAGGAACCAAGGGAGGTCATCAATTGCAGCTCAGCCTCACCAAAGGGCTTTGGATAACGGCTGGCAATGGTCAGAACGCCCAGAATGCCGCTGCGACTGGTCAATGGGAAGCATAATATCTGTTGAACTTCGGATTTATTCAGCGCCTTTCGCAGGTGGATATTATTCTCTTCTGCCAGGTGGAATGCTTGCAGTTGACCGGTTTGGGCAGTTGTACCAACTAGACCTTGACCAACCTCGAAGGACTCACGATTCCAGATCCTGCCTAAGCCGTGGTCACGGTGCGCTACCAGGTGCAGGATGGTGCTTTCCTCATCGCGAAGGTGGATCTCCGCAGCCTCTACGCCGATGTATCCGGCTGCCCGGTCGAGCGCAGAATTCAAGATCTCGTCGATATCCGATTCGGAGGTCAACTTGGAAGCCAAGTCGTTCAACAGGGTCAGGTCATCCGTGCGGCGCGTGAGGGCTCGATCACGTTGGCGAAGCTCCTTGTATAGACGCGCATTGGAAATGGCCACTGCGGCGTAAGCTGCCAGGGTTTCCAGAACGATCTCGTCGTCACGGCTGAATGTACCTCCGCCCATTTTATCGGTCAGGTAGATCTGGCCAAGTTGGCTTTCACCCAGCCGGATGGGGGTACCCAGGAAAGAGTCCATTTTGGGATGGTGAGGGGGAAACCCGGCGCTGCGAGGATCATCGCTGATATGCTCCAGCCGAATGGTCTGGCGGGTATTCATCAATGTGCCGATCAACCCATTCCCGCGTGGAAGATGAACCATCCTCCTGATCTCTGCCGGAGTCATTCCAATGGGGATGAATTGGTCCAACTCGCCGTTCTCGTTTAACACCCCTACAGCTGCATAACGTGCGCCAACCTGTTCGCAGGCGACAATGGCAATACGTTCCAGCAGGGATTCCAGCGAAATATCCTGAACGAGCTCCAGGCTGGCCCGGTGCAGAGCTGCCAGACGCTCCTCAAGTTGTTCGCGTGTCAGGGTGATCATCTCTTTTTGTCGCCAGGTGTCTAATTTTACTCCAAATTGTCAGAATTCCAAATTTGATAGCTTTTGCCAGACCCGGGAGGCTATCATCAGCCCAGTTCAAGAACAGGATAAAGCATGTCTGATGAAACTTTAAAATTCCAGCAGTTACCACCGGATCAACGCCTGACACACCTGGGGGAGGTGTTCGGGCTATCACAGGAGGATCTGGCATTTTTCCGATCAACCGGCGCCTTAAGTGTCGAGCAGGCCGATCACATGATCGAGAATGTCATTGGTACTTTCCAACTACCGTTAGGCGTCGCCCGACATTTTCTGATCGACGGGCGGGAAGTACCCATCCCGATGGCAATTGAAGAGCCCTCGGTGGTTGCCGGTGCCTCCTTCATGGCGAAACTGGCACGACCGGCAGGTGGATTCAAGACGGATTGCGATCTACCTGAAATGATCGGTCAGATCCAGATTTTAGACCTGAAGGATCCATTAAAGGCCCGCGAAATACTGCTGACACATAAAAAAGAGCTTCTGGAGGAGGCTGCCAGGTGCGACCCAACCTTGGTAAAGCTGGGTGGTGGCCCACGTGATGTGGAAGTCCGCGTGGTCGATTCACAGACGCTGGGCAGCTTTCTGGTGCTGCATTTGATCATGGATGTCCGGGATGCAATGGGTGCAAATGCGGTCAACACTTCGGTGGAACGCCTGGCTCCATTGACTGAGCGCCTGACCGGCGGGCGAGCTCATCTGCGCATCCTATCGAACCTGGCAGACCGGAGGCTGGCACGCGTCAGCTGCACGATCCGTAAGGATCAATTGGTTTTTGGTGATTATTCAGCCGAAAAGGTCGGCGCAGGTATTGTCGAAGCCTGGGCTTTTGCCGACGCCGATCCCTACAGGGCGGCTACGCATAACAAGGGCATCCTTAACGGTGTGGACGCGGTCGTGATCGCCAGTGGAAATGACTGGCGCGCGGTCGAAGCCGGTGCGCATGCCTACGCCGCCCGCTCAGGTCGCTATACCAGTTTGTCGAGTTGGAAGGTTAATGAGAAGGGCGATCTGGTTGGTAAATTGGAGATGCCCATGGCAGTTGGTATTGTGGGCGGTGCCACCAAGGTACATCCGCTGGCACGCGCCTGTTTAAAGTTAATGGCCGTGACCTCTGCTGCCCAACTGGCCGGGGTCATCGTATCGGTCGGGCTGGCCCAGAATCTGGCTGCCCTGCGGGCTCTTTCCACTGAAGGCATCCAGCGCGGACACATGAGTCTGCATGCGCGCCAGGTTGCGATCGCAGCCGGGGCACAGGGTGCGGATATCGACCGGCTGGCCGATCAACTGGTAAAGGAAAACATGGTGCGCGTCGATCGCGCTGAAGCCATCATGAAACAATGGAGCGAATCCAAATGACGGAAAATGAGACTCAGGAACAAAAACCGGTCAAACCCCTTATACCCAACCGCAAGGTTGGCATCATTGGCTACGGTGCCTATGTCCCACGATACCGGTTGCCGGGCACAGAGGTGGCGCGCGTGTGGACCGATGACACCAGCGGGTCGCCGGTTAAGGAGAAAGCGGTAGCTGGTCTGGATGAGGATGTTGCCACCATGTCGATCGAAGCTGCCCGCAATGCGCTGGCGCGTGCCGGGATCGATGCTTCCGAGCTGCGTGCTGTGTGGGTTGGATCGGAGTCACATCCGTATGCAGTTAAACCAACCGGCACGATCGTGGCCGAGGCTATCGGGGCTGTACCCTCCATCCAGGCGGCGGACTTCCAGTTCGCCTGCAAGGCCGGCACAGAGGCCATCGTGGCTGCCATGGGCCTGGTAGGTTCCGGTATGGCAGAATATGCCATGGGCATCGGTATGGACATTGCCCAGGGTCGTCCGGGTGATTCCCTCGAATACACCGCTGGCGCAGGCGGAGCCGCTTACATCCTGGGCCCGGCCGAAAAATCACTGGCTGAGATCGAAGCAGTGTATTCCTATGTGACCGATACCCCCGATTTCTGGCGACGCCAGGAGCAGAAGTACCCCGAACACGGCCAGCGTTTCACCGGCGAGCCGGCATATTTCAAGCACATCACGGAAGCGGGGAAGTCCTTGATGACTGCAATGAATCTAAAACCGGAAGATTTCACCTATGCTGTCTTCCACCAACCCAATACCAAATTTCCCCAACGGGCAGGTTTGCTGTTGGGTTTCAAGCCGGAACAGACTGCCACCGGATTACTCTCCCCGGTGATCGGCAACACCTATGCGGGCGCGGCCATCATCGGGTTGACCAACATTCTCGATCAGGCCAAACCGGGTGACCGCATCCTGATGGTCTCATATGGTTCAGGTGCCGGGTCGGATGCCTTTGTCATCAAGGTCACCAAGGCCATCACCGAACGGCAAAAATTGGCGCCGCTGACCGCGGATTACATCCAGCGTCGCACCGAGATCGATTACGCCACGTATGCACGTTATCGTGGCAAGCTGGCGATGAAATGAGTGTGGGCGACATGAGTGACATCGTTATCACCGGCGTCGGGCAGGTCCTGGTAGGAGAACATTGGGATGTTTCGATCCGCCAGCTGGCAGCGCGAGCCATCCTGGCTGCTATTAAAGATGCCGGTGGGCAGAAACCCGAGGCTGTTTACATCGCCAATGAGTTGGGCTCGTCACTCTCGCGCCAGGCCAACCTGGGCGCACTCTTGACCAGCGATTGTGGCCTGGAGGACGTAGAAGGCACCACGATCGAAGCGGCCGGAGCATCCGGTGGTGCGACATTACGCACTGCCTACCTGGCGTTGCGCTCCGGGCTGGTTGACAGCGCCTTGGTGGTCGGTGTCGAGAAGATCACCGATGTGGTTGGTCCGGGTGTGGATAAAGCCATTGCCGAGACACTGGATACCGATTATGAGGGCATGCTGGGCGTGACCCCTACTGCACTGGCAGCCATACTGATGAAGCGTTACATGCATGATTATAGTGTGGCACATACAGCTTTCGCGGATCACCCGGTTGCGGCCACGGCGCACGGTGTTGGCAATCCCAATGCAATGTATCGCAGGGCGATTACGTGCGAGGTTTACGAGAAAGCGGAGCCGGTTTGTGACCCCATGAACCTGCATGACATTGCCTCCTATGCAGATGGCGCGGCAGCCCTGCTGCTCACCCGTCGGGATCTGGTTCGTAAGGATTTCAAGCATTCACTGGTGCGAGTCAGTGGATCAGCGGTTGTAACCGACCGGTTGTCGTTACACGATCGCCCGGATCCGCTGGCTTTTGAAGCAGCCGGGGCGGCCATCGCGCGCGCTTGTCGCCAGGCCGGCATCCTGCCCGGGGATGTGGACGTTCTGGAATTGGATGACGCCTTTTCGATCTACCCGGTATTGTCCATCGAAGCCGCTGGATTTGCCCCGCGCGGCAAGGGTACGACCTGGTTAAAAGATACGGTTGAGCGCGGCAAGCCGGCATTAGCCAGTATGGGCGGCATGAAGGCGCGGGGTAATCCCCTGGCGGCTGCCGGTGTTTACCAGGCGGTCGAAGCCGTCCTGCAATTGCGCGGTGAAGCGGGAGGGTGCCAGGTCAGGGGTGCCAGAAAGGCATTGATCGAATGCCTGGGTGGAGCAGCTGCCACGGCGGCAGCACACGTTCTCGAAATCATCCCATAAAGATGATAGTTATTGATAGCCCTACCCGGCTAAACTCAGCATCTCAATAAGGCAAGGAGTAATGAGATGGAAATACCGAGACATTGGAGACTAAAACAACAACGATACGCATTGGTGGGCGAAGTCTGCCCGCATTGCGACGCCAAGATCTTCCCGCCCCGCGATGTCTGCCCGGAATGCGGCGGCGAAGCCAAGGAAGCCTACAACTTCAGCGGCAAGGGCGAGGTGTACTCCTTCACCCGCATGAGCGATGGTCCGGCCGGGTTCGAGGAACAGGCACCCTACACCGTCGCACTGGTCAAACTGGCCGAGGGGCCGGTGGTGACCGCGCAGTTGACCGATCTGGGTGATGCCAGGGTCGAGATCGGCATGCCGGTCGAAATGGTCACGCGCCGGATCCGCCAGGATGGCGATGAACGCGGCATGATCGTGTATGGGTATAAATTCAGACCAGTCCTTCGATGATGCTTATTTATTGTTTATAGACTCGACATATAAAAAGAGCGGACACACCTTTACTCCCTTCGGTCGCAAGTTTAGACCGATACTTGCAGGTTCGCGGTAAATTCCTCATCAAAAAGGACAAAGATGCGCCTTCCACAATTGTGGAAGGCGCTTTTGATTCACACCCGAATAAAGCTTATCAATCTTCCAAGCTGCGCACTACCGTTAGCCCATGGTTGAGCCCAAAGGTACAAGATATCCCTAAATGACTATCAGCTGGATTTCAGGATACACAGAAACCAATATCAGGTACAATCCCTAAAGAAAGGGATTCTTCATGATCGTCATTTCCGATATGATGGGTACGCTTACCACTGGTTCGCCCGTTCTGGGGATCGTGGATTGGGTGCGCCACAACCAGAGCCGATCGCAGGCACGCAGGCACATGGCGGCTCTGATGCCGGGCTACCTGCTCGTGCGGGGTGGTCTTATCGATCAGCAGCGCTGGGGTCAAAACCTGATGATCCAGAGCCTGGGCTGGGTGCGGGATGTCACCCCCGAAAAGTTGGAGCAGGTTTCCGAGTGGGTGGTTGAGAGCAATTTATGGCCGAAACGCCGGGAAGATATCATCTCCCGGCTGGTCGAGCATGCGCGGGAAGGGGCTCAGGTCCATATCGCCAGCAGCGTGATCGAGCCCATCGCCCGAGCCTTCGCTAGGAGGTTTGGGGTTGAAGCAATTGGCACACCGGTCACGATTGAAAATGGGCGCGCACGGCTTGCCACTGCCCTCATTTCAAGCGAGCGCAAGATAAACGAAGTGCTCAGCCGGCTTAAAGTCACCCGGGTAGATTATGCCTACGGAGACACCGTTATGGATATCCCCCTGCTGGAGCATGCGAATCATCCCATCGCTGTTTACCCCGATCGCCAGCTGTTTTCGGTTGCCACGGAACGCGGCTGGCAAATCCTGGGGGAACCGCAATAATTGTTTGTTGATGGTTCAGCATTTGTCTGCTCTTTGTTGCGATGAATCGATGTGAGCCATTGACAAGTAATACTAAAGAAACATGGTTATCGTATATGTACCTGGACGAAGGGATGTTTTTGAATAGGAGAAGCACAGTGTGGATACACTAGAGATTATCCGCAAACGGCGAAGCGTCCGTCGTTTCACGAAGGATGAAATTCCACGAAAAGATCTGGAAAAGATCGTCGATGCAGGCCGATTGGCTGCCACGGGAAGCAATCACCAACCGTGGGACTTTATTGTGGTGACCGACAGGACCACGAAAGAGCAATTTGCCAGATCCGGTGCATGGATTGCGCAGGCGGCGGCGGTGATCGTTGTGGTCATGGACCCAGGCTCGCGCTGGTGGGTGGAAGACGGCTCGGCTGCAATTGAAAACATGCTTCTGGCGTGCACGGCTCTGGGTTATGGTGCCTGTTGGGTGGAGGGCGATGCCATCCCTTATGAAGAAAATTACAGGGCTCTCCTGGAAATACCAGACGAAAAACGGGTGATGGCCTTGCTTCCGATCGGCAAGGCAGCCGAGACACCAAACCCACCCAAAAAACCCCTGGAGCAAGTCCTCCATTGGGAGAAATATTGACAACCGGAGAGAGGCATTCAGAAGATACCTGTGCCTGGCCAGGTGGGTCGCTTATCACATCTGACAGGCTGGCGATGAGCGCGATAGGATCGCTTATAACCTGCAGGACGAGGGACGTAAGGTTCGGCCAATATTAGGATAATACCCACTTGCTTTGTATTGGCATGCGTAATGGTTCGGTGCATACTTATAGGAGAGCGACATGAAAAACGATGTGGACCTGATCAGTTTATTTTGGACAACCGCAGGTATATTTCCAGGCCGTGGTGAAATTAGCCGGTTTGACTTTACGGACAGGGTTCAGGCTGCCGCCAGAGCTGGCTTCAAAGGCATTGGCATCTGGCATACCGATCTGGAGCACATCCTTCAGTACCGCACACTCAAGGAAATGAAAAAGATCCTTGACGACAATGGTATAAAACACGTCGAACTGGAGTTCCTCAATGACTGGTTTCTCGAAGGCGCCAGGAAAGCTGAGTCGGATAGCCGCAAGCGAAGATTATTTGAAGCGTCTGAAGCTTTGCACGCAAAACATGTCAAGGTGGGGGACTTTTATAATGAAACCTGCCCTCTGCCCCGTATCACTGAGGCCTTTGCGGTTTTATGCAAAGAGGCGGAAAATTATGGTGCAACGATCGGTTTTGAAATCATGGGATGTGCGATAATCGACAATATCAAGGACGCTGTGTCGATGGTAAAAGTGGCAGGGGCGAAAAATGGCGGCCTGATCATCGACATCTACCAGGTGGCCAATCTTGGGATGACCTATGAGGAAATAGCCAGCATTCCCCTGGCGTATTTGACGGGTGTCGAACTGAATGACGGAACCTTGCCCGGAAGCCCCAATCATGATCCAGCCAATAGAAGTTTCTGCGGAGAAGGTGAATACGATATCAAGGGCTTGATCAGATGTGTGAATCATATGGGTTATAACGGCCCCTGGGGAGTTGAAGTCATATCGGAAAAACTGGCAATTCTGCCGTTGAAAGAAGTGAGCACAAGAGCATTTAATACCAGCATGGCTGAATTTGCTGACTTATAGAATTGTCGGGACCGGTAACGAGACATGCGTTATGCGAATTTGCTCAAGGTCATCTCCAGTAGCCAGAGTCTCCGCCTGCCTGCCAGAAACACCTGCAAGGGCAATGGCCCAACCTGTTGAATCCGTACAGTTCAAAGGAGGAAGAACGTGAGAGAACTGATCGTTGCTGAATTCATCACGCTGGACGGCGTGATCCAGGCGCCAGGTGGCCCGGAAGAAGACACCGATGGAGGATTTACACATGGCGGTTGGACTTTACCCTATTGGCACGATGATATTGGTAAACACTTCTTTCAAGTCTTTTCACAAGCTGATGCACTTTTGCTGGGTCGGAAAACCTGGCAAATACACGGCAGTGCATTTGAACCAATGACTGGCGATCCATTCGCCGATGCAATGAACAGTATCAAAAAGTACGTGGTATCCTCAACCTTAAAATCGGCTTCGGCTTGGCGTAACACTACCCTCATTCGTGATAATGTCGTCGAAGCCGTACGCCAGCTCAAGCAACAGCCCGGCATGAACATCTTGGTTGACGGGAGCAGCG